>Ga0307507_10001225_pt1 | contig 57255 bp, 42 predicted proteins | sample 7_EM_MG_FD_207223 | JGI IMG/M metagenome (GOLD analysis project Ga0307507, IMG submission 207223) | Populus trichocarpa ectomycorrhiza microbial communities from riparian zone in the Pacific Northwest, United States - 7_EM | ecosystem: Host-associated > Plants > Roots > Unclassified | place... | reverse complement strand
CAGGGGCTCCTCGCTTAGAGCCTTGGCCCATGTATATAGACGTGTCCTTTCCTCGACCTTCTTCCAGTCCTCGTCTTGGAATTCTCGTTACTAGCTACCAATAGAATCCTGTTCTGTTGACTGAGCCCTTCACAATATAGACCTTAAGGAAACAGCTAAACTAGTATAAGAGCGAATAAAAAGGTACTACAACGCTAAGAGATCTAAGGGACCAGATCTTAAGGAGGGAGATAAAGTATAGCTACTATATAAAAATTTTAAGAGTCGACAACCAAGCAAGAAGTTAGACTATATTAGACTAGGACCTTTTAAAATCACATAAAGAATTTTATTGGTTATATTTAAGTTAAACCTACTAGCCAAAATGAAAATTTACCCTATACAGCATGTCGTAATACTAGAGCTAGCACACGGAAACGTTAAGCCACCAGTCTATAAGGCAGACACGTATAGAGGGCAAGAAGAAGACAAATAGCAAGTTTTAAAGATTATTAGTTATAAGGACGTAGATAATAAAACATAGTATAAAGTAAAGTAGATAGGCTATAGTAAGACTATCTAGGAACCACTAAGCAACCTAGAGAACGCTATAGGAAAGGTATAGGAGTATTAGAAAAAAGTAGGTTAGGGAGTATTAAAAAAGAATCGCCAAAGAACAAGTCACCTAAGGGGGACCTAAGAGGAGCAACTACTATATTACTTAGAGTTGTTTCCTTCTCTAGAAACTCTACTTGTTTATTACTAAGCTTAGATAGACCCTATTAAATAAGTTTCTACTCCTTAGAATAAACCTTCTTACGAACCTTCTTAAGACGGGTTAACTAAGCAAAGGCAGCCTACTAAACCTTAAAGGAGCGACGTTAAGCCTTAAGGGCTAGAGCAGTCTCTTCTAAAGACCAATAGAGTTCGGCACGAGCAGCGGCTAGCTCTAACTTAAGCTTCTTAGCGGCAGATTAAACACAAGACCCTATAACAAGTTACTTAAGGAACTCAAAGACTACTAAGAGTTATAGGACGCGCATACTTAGCGTCAGAGACAGAGCGAACATCACAGGACAATTAAACGTTTGCTTTAGTGCACTCTAAATAAGAGAACAGTTATTAAGACAAAGGACTTGCCAGCGCGACACAAACCAACCCCTCTTTCGCACAACGGGAGTAAGGAATTGCTATTACTTTACCTAGCGATAGTATCAAAGAGACGGTACGCAGGCGACGCTCAACCCAGGATAGAGAAGAAGATGCTTTAGGTATAATAAGTAAAGATATTAACTAGATTAATTAAACGGACATCACACCTCTAGTAAACAACTTAGAGATATTAGGAATCTTTAAGGACGAAGATAAAGAGAAGGGAGATAGTATTACGGACAGCTTAAGTACAATATTACAACTACTTAGAGAGGAGTTGGAAGAAGCTAGTTGGTTAATATAGGCATGGTCTAGGATAAAACCAGTGGAACTATATAATGAGGAGTGGTAACTAAGGTCATGTGGCGTTAAATATATTAACTGTGTTAAACAGAAGGGACGTTATATTTAATATAGACAATACGTACCTTACATATAAGAGAGGATTTCTTAGGTATATGGTTGTGTATTTAAAGGACCTCAGTCCTTACCGTAGATAGTTCTCTCCTTGTAGTAAATCTCAGAATACAATTAGAGTTAATCTGTTAGGCAACCACTCTACTAGTTATTATTACGTTATTAACCTGTTTATATCTACATACCCGGCCTAATAACAGGACCCACTATAGTTCTTGCTACAAGGTTCCGTTACATAACTCCTTAACTCTAACATACTAAGGAAAGGCTTATAAAGTACATTAAAAAGCTAGATTATTCTCCCTACTATTTAGCAGCACAAGTTCTTAACTTAGAGTATTATATGGCTTTCTTAAAAGATTAGAATAATTATATTACTGTTAAAGGAGAAAAGAAGCTTTTTAGCGTATAAAAGCTCTGGGAGAGATTCCGCAAGAAAGCAATACTTTTAGGTTTAACTATGTTATACACAACTAAGAAAACTTAAAAGTCGCCTTTAGAGTTTAAAGAAAACTTCTCTACCTTCTATAAGGCTCGTCTTTAGCATTATTTAAAATATACTCGTCTGCAGAGTCTAAATAAGTTTAATACCTATATTAATAAGAATCTAATTCCACTTAATAGCTATATAATAGCTATTTAATGGTAGAATTAGCCTCTTTAGTATATAAGATTTCTATAACTCTTATAGCTTATAATTAAAGTTCTCTTAATACCTAGAATAAGCAATAAGCTAGAGAGAGTATTTTCAGGTTCTTAATATTGCGTTCCATAGGATTATATAAGTACTACTCTATAAATACTTAAGGTATTAAAATATATAAAGGACTGGATAGCTTATAAGATTCTAAGTATTCTCTTATAGTTATATAAGGGAAAGTATATAAGGGGTATGTTGTATAACACTAAAGGGGGGAAGGGGGGCATATAAATAAATTAATTTTAGGTAAAAGGTAACCACTAAAGGTATATAGGTGGCATAGGTAAATATATACTAACTTTAAACTTAATAGATTATAAGTTTAAATCCCTATAAAGTTGTCCTTTATTAAGAATTAGGAAATATAATTATCTAGTATATTTCCCGCCCTATTATATAAGAGATTCTCTAGTAACATTACCATAATATAAGTAAACTCTCCTCTTTATATAATATACCTATATAACTAACTACTCTTAGGATAAGTAGGAGAGGGTAGAAGCTTTACTAGTAATTAATATAGAGGCTTAGGTAGGGGGTGTATTAGAGAAGCAGGTTTAGATAGGGAGGCCCTTATATATAAATACAATTCTAATTTAAAGCCGTGGGTCTCTAAATATAATTATAAGTAACCTATATTACTTATTGTTCGTACTAACTTAATAGCACGAGTGAGTCGTATCCACGGGCACGAAATACACGTAGTATTGTATGCTTGTTTGGATGGTGACTGTCTCTTATATTAAAGCAGACTACGTGGTCTATATACTGATGCGACCTCCCCCTGATTAGTCAGTGCTTTAGGGGTGCACTAGACGCGTAAGCGGGTGGTTAGTACACCGAACGCGTAAACGCGTAGTTGGTGTACCGTACGCGTAAGCACGCGTTCGGTACGACAGGTGCTGTAATTATACACTGGCGGTACTTAAAAAATGAAACCACCTGTATACAGCCTCTGTAATTGTTTTAATAGAACCGTAAAACACAAAAGAAATATATAGGAAATCCCTCCTAAGGTACCTTCTAGGCTGCCTTCCAGACGGTACTTTAAGCTGGCCGTAAGTCCTGCTTAAGGTCTATAAAGTAAACTATACGGCCTTCTAACGGGCTATAAAGGAACCGTATAGCCTTCCGACAGGCTATAAATGAACTATAAGTGCTCCGTTAGTCACGTTCTACCTATTCTATAACCTTTAGATTAAGCTTATTTGTGTTAATTAGGGTTTTTAGAGCTTGATACGGCTTTGCCTTAGTTATAGCGTCTGCTAGGTTGTCTCCGCTGCTGATCTATTTAACCTCTGTGATTTCACGTTGTTCGTAGGCCTGATGTAAGCATATTAGGTTGACCATAAGCCTCTTCTCTTGTGTCGTACCTAGTTTAACTAGGCAGTTGTAGAGGGACTTTAAATCGGTATATAAAACCAGGGGTAACTGCTCCAGTTATAGAATCTTCTGGACTGTTAATTTGATTGTGGCTGCTATATCAAAGCTATAAGCTAGTGTATATAGTTTAGAAGCTAGTACACTACGGGTTACCTATTTGCATTTAATTAAGGACTAGTGCAGAATGTTTGCGTCCTAATTATAGTCTGTAAGTATGATTACAAAGCCGATTTGTGATAATAGGTCCCTGTTATTAGCAAAGGAGGTGTTTATAAATGCCAGTAAGCTAAGGGAACTTAGGTCTAGTGGTACGAAAGTAAGTCCCCTTGCTGTATTATCAATTTGCCACTAAATGCGCTTATTAAGCTACTTAATATTTTCTTCTTGCAGATCTACTACCTGGGCCGCAAAGGACAAGTCGTAGGCAGATTTGGGTTGGCAGACTATAGCAATATAGGCGCCTCTTGCACGCTATGCAGCGTATTGGTCCTTTGTATTTATGGTTTTATAGGTCTCTCTATGGGAACTAGTGAGGTCCGTAGGCTTTGCTATAATAAGCTTTAGGTTTTAAGCTTGGTGTTCCTAGGTTAGCTAGATTAAGTTGCCCTTTTGTATAATTAAGCCTCTATTAAACTTAATTAGAGTCTGCTTAGTTAACTGCTCTTATGGCTTTACTAGGAACTTAGCTTCTTGCAGTTTAGTCTCTTTAGTATCTGCAAATATCCGGTCTGCTAAGAAGAGGGTATTATCTATTTGGAGTCTAATAATACCAAGGCCGTTTAATGGGCTGTATAGGAGGCAGGGGTTGTAGGTTAACTGTTCCATTTTAAGTTTACTAATATGGTGCTAGTGGTATGTCTTAAATTAATGGTTTCTGGCTTCTGGTACTCTGTAAAGAGGTTTTATAACCCGTAAAATTGTTCCTGGTTATAGGTTAAGCTCATAGGGTAGTTATATAAAGATATCCCTACTTAGGTAGGTATTAGACTATATATAGGCTTGTGAGATGTCCTATAAGTAAAGGGCTATGGATTTGGTTTGCTATAGTCTAGGTATAAGTGCGAGTATAATCTGTTAACTAACCTATTAAATTGTAGGTGATTGTGTAAGGACTAGGTCCTTTCCCTGGTTATTATAAGCTTATATAATAAGCCTTAATTTCTTAAAGGCTTTGTTAGTACTAGGGTGCTTAATCTTGTTAATAAAGCGTGAGTTGAATATATGGACGCCTTATGGAATGTCTCTCTCTGTTATAATCGCAAAGATATCCTTTTTAAGTAGTCCGTTGATCTCTTTACGCTGTGAGTCCATAAAAGGGGTTTCCTGTACTAGAACTAATATATCCACAGGCGGAGATTGCTTTGCGGATGTGCCTATGGAGGTTAGGTGGTTCTCTGTTATGGGATTCTTATGGGGGCGTCCTCGGCCACGCTTTATAGCAGGTTTAGTAGGTTTAGTGGGTTTCTGGGGGACCTCTAGGGTAGGTAAGGGTGCCTCCAGTTTGTCTAATTCGGCAGTCGCTTCTGGTTCGTCTAGTTTAGTAGTTGCTTCTGGTTTGTCTGGCTCGACGTTATAGGTGTTTTTAGGCCGAAAGTAGGGTTTTATAGACGTGCTTCTGAAGCTAGTTGGCCTGCTAGGAAGCTGTATGCAGCACGTTTTGTTTTCTACGGCTAGTAGACGGTAAGGTCCATTCTAACTGCCGCTTTTATGCTATATAAGGACTTTAGAGTTAAGTGGGAGGTTGTGTACTAAGGTCGTATTAGGTCCGTTGCGGTGGTGTAGGGCGTTATTAATAGTTTATTTAGCCCGTAATTTGGCTATTTTGGCTATTGCCTTCTGTATTATAGCTGCTTATTCTGTAATAGACGGGGTAGGGGGGCCTAGGTTGCTTATCCTTAGGTAGGCTTTGTAAACCAAGAGGGTGGGTACTAGTCCATTAGGGCTAGTGGTGTTATTAATAGCTTTTATAGCTATCTGTAAAGCCAGTTTCCTTTAGATATCCTTATACTTATCTATAATAATCTGATAAGCTCTTTATAGAGCTAGGTAAGCTTGCTTAATAAGCCTAATAGACTAATACGCCTTAATTGGAACAGCTTTTGTTAATATAGCCATGGCTATAGCATACTGCTGGAATTCCTTGCTGATGAAGTTCTTACCGGCGTTGTGGGTGATATACTTAGGAGGTCCAACGTATATATTAATCTAGTAGGTCTATAAAATATCCCAAGTATGCTTTGTGGATATATTTTGCAACTAATGGGTGGCTTGGTAGTGGGTTACCTCGTTAATTATATATAATACTAGGCTGCTGTTAATGTACATAATGTCTATGTATACTAAGTGGTTGAAGTTAAGGTCCTTATAAAGGGTGAACTTGAATTGGCCTAGGGAATGTCTGTATTTCTGGTAAAAAGAGTAGTATTTGGTTAGGTAATTAACTGCCTTTTTGTTAACGTCGTTGTGTCTAGAGCGTTTAAGGACTCTATATAGCTTTTCGGCTAATAGGTGGCCGAAATGGCGGTGTAGATGGTGGATCTCTGTATTGGTAAGGTAGCACGGGTTATAGTTAAAAGATTCCTAAATATAGGTCTATAAAGTCTCTCCCTATATAAGGAACGGGTGTCCAAATTGTTGTATAATTGGTAGGGTAATATACTTGCTTTCTAGGGCAGTTATGGGGCCGATTAAGGTGTCTGTAATATTGTTATAGTAAACCTGTAACCTGTTTATGTCCGCAAGGCAAAGTAAGAAAGGGGTGTCTGCTTTTACTATATGGAAGTTTACTAGGCTAATTAGGGTCTTAACTACAACTAATCTGATTAATGCAGTTGAGCTAATACTGAATTAGATATTTACGGCCCCAGTTTACATAGTGTTAATGTCCGTATTATTATTTGCGGTGGTCCTATATATAAGGTATTGTCCGTAACCTACAGTAGACTTCTTGGAGGCGCCTGTGTCAATTATAACACTGTAGAATTCCTTAGGGGTATAGCGTTTTGTGGTGATATATGCAAATGGGTCCTGCTTATAATCTATAACGTCTATAATAGGGGTGCTTGTGGAATGGTTTTTAGGCGCAACTAAGTGTATAAAGGAACGGTCAGCTAATATGGTTGTAATATTAAAGGCTTGGCTGTCTGTAAAAGGTCTAAAAGTAGTTAGGAATATCTCTGAGGTCTCCTATTCCTGGTTGTCTAGGTTAAAGTCAATTATAAGGGCTTTTATTAACTTATTAGGGGGCTTCTCTTTTTTCTTTCCTTTGTATTCTAAGATAAACTGGCTAATCTGTTTATTAAATCTCTTCTTAGACCTGTTATGTTCTTCCTGGGTATGCCTTATAGACTAATATCCTTCCTTGCCATATATAAAGCATTTCTGGTTTGTTTGTCTGTGGGGGTATGCTTTTATATGGGAGTTGCTGCGGGGGTTATGGGTGGGACTTAGTTGGTATAGGTGCTGCTAGCGGTAATGGCGGTCTATAAAGTAGACGTCTGAGTCTGTCTGCGGATATTGAATATCTGTGGCAAAGGCTTGAGTGCTGCCTAGTGGGTTTGAGACTTTGTACGTTATAATAGAGGAGTGTAGGTTATTAATAAGGCTAGTTAAGGTGTCTGTAGGCTTGTAATAGGTGTACTTATAGGGCTCTACTTCCTAGTAAGCTGTAATAAGTTTATTGTGTAGGAAGTTGTCTGTTTGAAGCTTGGTGTTAAGGCCGTGCTATAGGTACTGGAGGTCTTTAATAAGGATTTGTAGATACTCTATAGTTGATTTTTTAGTGTTCTTATTAATTACGGTCTGTAGCTTAGTTGTATTCCATTAGGTAAGGATATTATGCCTATATTCTGGTCCTTTAAAGTAGTTATAGGTAGCTTTGCATAGCTTATTAAAGGGGACACCAAGGGGGTTGCTCTTGAGGTTGGTGTAGTAGTGGTTAAGTGCTAGGCCGCGTAGTATGGTAGAGTAGGCTTAGCTGAACTCTTATTTAGGAATATTAGCCTTCTGGTAGAGGTCTGTAAAGATAGTTAGTTTAAAGTTAAAATTATCATTTTCACTGCTGTACTTAGATTTGTTGGTATAGAGCTTGGCTAGGTTAGCTAGCTCCTTGCCGTAGGTCTTTACTTAGGTAGGTTATAGGTCTGTAACTTATAGATCTGTGGCTTGTGGGTATATGGCTTGCGGATCTATAACTTAAATAGCGGGGGTAATTTGGTCCGTATTTTGGTTTCTAGGGGTGTTATAATCCGTAACTTAAGAGTAGGGTGTATTTTGGCCAATGAGGTTAAGTCTAAAGTTACTTAGGTTTATGGGACAAATTTGGTTAAGTGGGTTAGGTATAAGGCTAGCGATTACATTAAGTTTAGAAGAAGTAAAGAGTTCCTTAGTTTCTTAGAACTGGTCTAGGATTTCCTCTTTAGTCTATTCTATTTGGTCCTTCTTATGTATTGTGTTGTATAAGGACTATATAATAGTAACTTATTTATTCCTTTTAACCCATACACCTTAGTTATATAAAAGGGTTCATAGTTTATGGATGGTAATAGGGTTATAGGCCTTAAAAATAGCTTTTATAAAGTCCGTAAAGTCTTCCTGGTATTGCTCTTATAGGTTGTTATTTATAAGCTTAAAGTGTTTATATTTAAGGATTTTAAAACTAATATAGTCGTTAATATCGTTTGTAGACGTAACGTCGACTCCTTATCTCCACTTCTTTTAACCTTCGCTGACTTGCTTGCTAATATCTGCCATACTATAGTATAGTGTGGTGCGTAGCGGGTGGTAGCAGCTTATAACGGGTGGGGGAGGTCTTATAATGGTCTGTAAAATTAATTAACGGGTCCGTAATAGTTTATAGGAGGGTAGGGGGTTTCCGCAAAAGGTCTAAAGAGGTTTAAGGTTTAAGGGGGTTAAGGATAGGGGTTCTGTATAGGTCTATATTTATATTTATAACTTCTAGTAAACCGTACTAAGACTTAAATAAGTATATAGAGTTAGAGATAAGTCCGTAATCCCTAACTTCTGACCTTCTAGTAAGTTGTACTAGGAGTCTGAATGGGTGGTTGCTGTCGTGTGTATTGCTTGGGGGGAGGTATTGAGTGATTGCTGATCTATGCGCGCTTACTGATTAGTGTTTGTACTAACTTAATAGCACAAGTAAGTTGTATCCACGGGCACGAAATACACGTAGTATTGTATGCTTGTTTGGATGGTAACTGTCTCTTGTATTAAAGCAGACTACGTGGTCTATATACTGATGCGACCTCCCCCTAATTAGTTAGTGCTTTAGGGGTGCACTAGACGCGTAAGCGGGTGGTTGGTGCACCGAACGCGTAAACGCGTAGTTGGTGTACCGTACGCGTAAGCACGCGTTCGGTACGACAGGTGCTGTAATTATACACTTATATAAGGCAGAGAGCTAATTAATACTAGCCTTGCAAGGCTTATATAGCGACTCTACGTTATCTAGTAGGCCCTTGCCCCTTTACTAAATATTAGAGTCTCCTAGGGTTCTATAGTGGGTACTGTGGAAATTACAAGTGGCGGGATTATAAGGCTTAATATTCGTTATATAATATAAATTCTTAGCCTATAGTAGCGGCAGCGGGAGCACTGGAGGGTAAGGATTAGATTATGGAACTGGAGGATAATAAGAAGTAGATAAAAGTTACTAAATTTAAACTGCTGGGTCTCCTCTCTTTTTTCCTATTTTTATTTTATTTTATAGTATTTTATATAAAAGTGGTACCATTTTAAAGCGCTTTACAAGCTCTATAAATCTATATTAATAAAAAAATCATTTATTTAATATTGGGGGGTGCATTGCAAGTGTAAGTATATTAGGGGTTTTTGCCAAGACTATCCGGAGACTATCCGGATAGTCTCCGGATACTATCAGCTGATAGGTCTATTATCCGAGAGGCCTATCCGGCCATTCCTCCGCAGGTCTGACGTCAACTTTCCTTAACCACACTTCTATGTAAGTGACGCTTTGCAAAGACAGAAGCGGGATACACCTTCCAGCAGATGTGTCTGTACTTAGAAGTCCGTGCCACCTGATGCACGTTGCCACCTGGTGTACAGCACCAATACGTCTTTTTCAAATACTTATATCTAAATAACTATTATAGTTGTTGAGATATAAGTATTTGAAAAAGACGTATTTTGGTGCCGTGCACCAGGTGGCAACGTGCATCAGGTGGCACGGACTTCTATTGGTTGCAAGACTAAAACTAGAAGCATGAATTATGCGCATTGTCAGTGTTCATGCTGTGCTACTTGCCGCCATTTACGGAGGCAGCCAAATGGTCTCTGCTGTAAAATTGCTCCAGTTTTCGCAGCCCACTCAGGCATTGTTGGTCAACAGAGCTTTTCCAAGAAGAGAGGAGTGCTAAATGCCTCTTATCCGACCAAAAGTGGCATAGCTTTGAAGCGCAGCCCAATCTTGAAGCCGAAATTAACGCTGATGCCCCCCGTACGCTGTGCCGCACAGCTCTCGGCGGTAACCCCAGGACAAGACTAAACTTCAATCGTAGCCCGAAACTCTGCAGCACATGATTTTTCTAGCTTTGAGAATCATCTATTTTTCTAATGTTCCTTCGTTTTCGCTTCCTGGCATGTTCTCTCCCGTGAATATCTCTGCTCCTCTCGACTCGTTCTGATGATCCATCTATTGTGCCTGATCTTATGGCTCTTTGCCGATGTTCTCGCCCTACCCCAGATCTTCTCTAATTCAGTAAGATATGATCTTCGTGCCCGTCAAGAAGACGGTGCTACGGCAACTGCGCCTGAATTTCTTCGCAGAGGATATCACGCATGTAAGTCGGTTTGAACCGATTAAACTTGTTACGCTGCTAATCTACGTCTAGCGGTTGTCGCTGGAGATTGGCTATATATCGATGGCGGCGAATTCTCCTACCAGACTGGCGGGGATATAACCTATGAATACTGTTCGTATAGACCTACCCATCAGCCCTCCCTAGCTGACGCTTGGGTAAACAGCATCAACCATACTTGCAATTTCCCTCTCACAAGACTGGACCAACCAAACCGTTATTATTCATTCAACTTCAAAGCCGAGCGATATTCCCAATCTAGTCAATGCTGGTCTATGGTATGATGACCAAGCCAAGGTCATATATACTGGATTTGCTGGTCGAGTGTCTAGCCTTGGAAATGCGCCACAAGCATATCCCTTAGGGATCTGGTCCTTCACTCCTGATGGGAAGGGAGGTGGAATATGGAATGATACGATAAATTCAAAGAGCTCCTTTTGGACGCAGATCACTCGGCCTTACAATGGTTTGATGGCGTTTGGCGCCGGGGTGGGTTATGTTCTAGGAGGTGCTTCGACGTATCAAACCAGCCCTGAAACAGAAAGTTTAGGGGGGAAAATCGTGCCGCTCGGTGGTCTAATGAAGTTCGATATGACATCCAAAGATCTCTCTAATTCTACGGTCACGGGTACACGTTCCACCGGCAAGATCCAAATAGGTGGAATGCATTACATCCCATCCTTCGGTCCAAAAGGGCTATTCATTGTTATGGGTGGGGACCAGCCGACCGGCATTAATGATGACCTGTTCGACTTCAACACCGTCTCCATATTGGACCCTGACTCAGGCCAATGGTATGATCAAATTACCACAGGAAACGCTCCACAGCCAAGGAAAGAGTTCTGCGTTGCTGGCGTGGAATCGAATAATCACACTTATGAAATGTATGTCTGTCGCCTAACCCATCAATCACTTACATAACTGAGCTAACGTGAATGTAGCTTCGTGTACGCTGGTTGGAAAGGAGCGCTCGGCTCACAAGCTATTCCATACGACCAAATATTCATCCTTACCCTGCCTGCGTTCCAGTGGATGCGAGTTGACTATCTCGCTGCGCACCCGCGCCATGCTCTATCCTGTAACGCGGTTGGAGGAAGCCAGATCATCACTATTGGTGGTCTCAACTCTGCATCTAATGACAGCGGAACGGCCCAGATATATGAAAGTGTTTTTAACGATCCCGATCCTTTCACTCAAGGCCTTGCTATCTTCGACATGACAACGTTAAACTTCACGGATAAATACACAGCGAATGCTTCGCCTTACATCCAGTCCGATATGGTAAAATCTTATTACGCACAAAAGTAAGTGGATGTGCATATACGTGGAAGGCTCAAATCTGACTTTTACAACTACAGTCCAGGGAATGTTACTTTTAACTCACCTTCTCTCGCATCTCTCTTTCAAATCACTAACTTCACAAACACGGCTGCCCCTCCCAATACAAGCACATCAAGTTCTCCAACCTCGTCTTCGGTATCCTCACCGTCATTCTCACCGTCATCCTCTCCTTATGTTACTAGCGTAAAAACTGGTCTCTCGCCCGGCGCAATCACCGGCAGTGTCATCGGTGCGATCGTGGGTCTCTCAGCGATCGTGGCAATTTTCATCCTATGGCGAAGAAGAAAGAATAGAAGAGATATTGGTCCTTCTGTGCCTCCCAAATCGCCAAAGCGGCGCAAAACTACCCTCTTCGAGTTGCCTGCAGAGCTGCTTCCGCGCGAATTGCAAGGTAATGCGCTTCCACACGAGAAAGACTCAGGAGACGTGGCAGCAGAGCTGGATGGACGGGGTGCTGCGAGGCAGAGTAGATCAACTACTATAAGAACGCAAAGATCAGCAGATGAGAATTCGGCATTCATATGAGGTCAGGGCGGGGAGACATAGAGACCGCCGCATATATGCCTTTTTTCTACTTCGTCTCTCCCTTGCATCGCCGGCCGCATGCCTCGTTTCCGATTACCACACGCCTTTCTGGTTACAACTCCGTCTAATTACAAAAGCACAACTATCCATATAGTACAGGATTCTGAACGCCACTAACACGTTGTCGCTACCTGATAAGTCCGCGTCTCTTACATGCGGCCATGTGTGTCCTACTCTTTCCAAAAGAGACCTGCTCCCGAAATACCACAACCAAATTCTCGTCCTTCTAATCCCGTAGCTTACCTCCCACCCTTCTCGTCCTGACCCCACACTTCCACTCGCTACTATACTGCTGCCCCGCCGGCTTCAACACTAACCCCTCACCCTCGTCTCCTCCTGCAATGTTCCGCGTGCGAAACGACCAGTTCCCCCTGTCCCAATTACCCGCAAAGCAGGGGCCTAGGCGCAGCGTAGTCAAACTCGTGCACGCAATAACCAGCATAGCGCCCTCAAACACCGTAAAAGCAATCTGGTTATTAGCGAGTGCGCTATTGAAGCCGCTGGAGAGCTCAGCAACACGGAAAATAGAGCGGATAAAAATGGTAATAGTAGCGGTGGCAATAGCTATAACATATCAGCATTGCATCATCCTCACAAAAGAGCGAATGGGGCGATTGAGGAGAAAAGGAGAAGAGGAACTTGGCCTTACCAACAAGGAAAGCTTTCCATTTCGTCCCCCTTCTCAACGCAACCAGCTCCCATCCTCGCACTCGACCTTCTCAGGCGGTTTCCTCATCCTATTCAAGAAATTCGCACACAGTGCCATGAATACCGCTAAGCTCGCTATCTGCATGCCTAAGCCCGCAATCATGATATTGACGCCCATATCCGTCGTCGCCTTCGGCGCTGTCGCCGTGACCGTGCCTCCAGCTGCTTGCAACACTAGCGACACGAAGTCACAGGACGTGAAGATGACGGAGTAGGTACGCGGTTTCAGACGCGAAGTCGCAGAGCCGTAGACGACGATGATGCGGCCGAGGCAGAGGTATACAGAGGCGGATAGGAAAGCAGGGGCGATGGTTAGGCAGACAAGGTATCTAAATGGTATTAGCTATGCTGTGCCCATGGAAGAGGGCATGTGGGGTACGAGGGTGAGGCTGAACTGGGTGGTTTAAGTACTCGAGGAATGGGTTGAAGGGGAACGGGTTATAATGCGGCTGTACCTGTTCGACATATCCCGTAACCTCCAGTGCCAGCCTGCATATTATGCCGGCTAGGAAGCCCCATGTGCGGTAGCGGATGCCGAGGAAGAGCTGGATGAAGAAGAGAACAACAAAGATTGAAAGTACGAGATGTTTCCTGCAAGCGACGGGACATTTAAAGTTTGCTTCGGAAAGGGGAGAAGTGGAGAGGGTGCAAAGATCGGGGTCGAATGTGGTAGAGTTCCCTGCCATCTGGGGCTTGGGGAGCAACAGTGGACGGCAGAGATCAAAATTGAGGGCTGCTAAAGAATGAATGAATTATTGGAGATTATTTCGTGTGAGATGAAGAAAGAAAGAAGTATTTTGAAATGTGAGTGAGTAGGAAATACATTTTGAGCTGGGAATTGTGTCTTATAAATCTTTATCCCTATCTCTACGAGTACTGATAACAGAAAATATATTAGTAAAGCACCAATTCCAAGCCAATAGGTCAGTTCAATTGTGGATCTTTCGTGTTTTGCATTGTTGTTGCTCAGCCCTAGTAGACCTATATGCCGAAGCTTTGAGAGGTCATTTACTCGGCACGGCTAGGATCTGATAGGAAAATGTTAGCTCCAGGGTTTATTCCTCCCTCGTAATTGGCCTTACATAGAATCAATTAGCGGACATATGTATATCCGCAAGTGGACATCGCTAACCCTTTTTGTTAAAAAGTTGAATCTATGGTCTGAGGGACTTTCGCAAGATTTGTTAGTTAAGCAACGCGACTTGCTTTATATAGAGTAGTTACCTTTTTTAACGAAATTAATCTACACCCCTATAACAGCTATTGTCTTAAAAATACCATTAAATTAATCCGCAGAAGTAGCTCTATAATCGATGAACTTTTAGGCCTTATGTATGCACCCGTTACGACGTTATAGCAACGTTATAGCCAAGTCCGCGGTCTCAATAACGACTTTTTTTTGGCGAAATAAGCACGGCTCGGGGGGGTTATCGGCTAATTTAGACCCGATATTTATAAAAGATCGGGTCGTCTCTCTAATCGATGAGCTTGTGGAAGCGTTTCTAACTACCGTTATAGAGCGATTTATAAAAAGCGTTGCGCCGCTTAACAAAGTGTTGGAAAAGTACCTCAGACATAATTGGTGGTGCATCACGAATGTGGTTAGTTATCCGTTTGCGGACCGATTTGACTCCGCACCAACGGAATCGCGTCTAAGCTTGCTGAGGTAATAATTGGCCAACATCTCTCGAATAAAGAGGAGGCTATGTGCCTTTTTTCGCTTGGGAAGAATTTGCTAAGCAAAACGGCCAGCCGACTAGTTTCGTTCCATTGTTGCCAATGCAGAAAGCAAAAACTCCAACCCTACGCTTCAAGAAGATACGTAAGTACTCAAGATTCTAAACCAACGAATGAGGATTCGGCACGTGCTGATAAGGCCTTCATGTATTTTTATCAACCAGTAAGCACATCTGAAATGTCTGACCCAAATATATATTTACAAGATAAGTAGACCATCAAAGTGGTAGGCAGCCAAATATTTTATCTTCCAAAAAGATACGGCCACGCTCCACGTATCATACAGCACTATCACCACTCATGGACCTCTCCCGATTTGGGTTTCTGGACTCTCACAATCTTGTCGCAATTTAGCAGACAAAGCGGATCAAAAGCCAGCTTCAACTTGCGCATAGCATCCACCGTCGTCTCGCCAAGCTCATGCGGCAGGTAGTCTCGCTTGACAAGCCCAACGCCGTGTTCACCTGTCGCGGTGCCTTCCAGCTCTAGTGCGCGCTTGACCATGCGATGAACAATGGCTTCTACTGTTTTATGCTCCTTTTCATTGTACAGAATTATAGCTGTTAGGGAATTAGCTTAGGAGTACGGTACACTGACAAATTCTCTTGGCGCGCACTCACCGTGAAAATTACCGTCGCTAACATGTCCGACGATGGAGCCAATAAGGCCGCTTTTCGCAATATCTGCTTTTGTTTCTTCGATGATAGTCGGAAGCGCCGAGATGGGCACGGCGACATCTGTTGTCCAGACGCTGTCGCCATCGTCTCGCTGCTTCGCCGTTACACTCCATAGCGCTTCCTTCCTCGCACTCCACAACTCCTCTCTCTCCTCCTCAGTCTTGGCAAGCTCAAAGCTCTTCGAGCCTGACGACTTGGCCAACTTCTGAACCTGCGCTATTTGCTCCTTAACCGCGGATGGAGTCCCAGAAAATTTGAAGAAGAGAGTGGGTGCGACGGCCCAATGTTTAGATATCATGCCCGCGTCGTTGATACAGGCCATCTGCACATTATCGAGGATCTCGATAGCGGCGATAGGGACGCCAGCCCCTACGACTCGGAAGGCACAGTCGGCGGCTTCGCGGACGGTCTTGAAGGCTGAGATTGCAACGGAAGTGTGTTGAGGTTTTACGGTGACTTTGAGCGTTGCTTCCGTGACAAGCCCAAGCGTTCCTTCGCTGCCGATGAACATGCGCGTAAGGTCATAGCCCGCACTGCTCTTCCTCGGCCGTTGCCGAGTCTTTATAATCGTCCCGTCTGCGAGGACAATGGTAAGAGAGATCACCCAGTCCTTCATTGTGCCGTATCGGTATGAGTTGGTGCCTGAACACCCTGTGCCTACCATCCCGCCGATCATCGCGCCCGGTCCTGGATCGGGAGGGAAGAAAAGGTTCGATTTTGCAAGTTCCTCGTTCAGATGCTGCCAGCCGACAGCGGGCTGTACAACTACGTCCATATCATCTTCATGAAGGGCTATTATTTTGTCCATACGTAAAAAATCAATACAAATTCCTCCCCGCGTCGCTGCGAAATGACCTTCAATAGAAGTGCCACCAGAGTATGGTGTTACAGGAATGCGACGCTCGTGACAGATCTTCATGATCCTACTGACTTCTTCTGTCGATGCTGGTTTGAGTACTGCGAAGGGTACGTCGCCGGGTGAGGATGGGTGTGAGGACCATGATGAGCCCGAGTGGCTCTCTAGCTCGCTCTGCTCTGTTGATATGTTTTCTGCGCCAACAATGTCTCGGAAGTCTGTCCATGCCGCTTGTAGGTTTGTAGGTGCTGTATTATGTTCTGGAGCGTGTGTTGCGGCAAGGGGAACTGTAGAGTTGGTGTCGGGTTTTGGAGGTTTGAGAGTTCCGGCCCAGTAGCCTGCGGCTGCTGCGAAAAGTACGGCTACTATATTGTTAGAATGTATACCTAATGGCGGAAATCGAATATAAATAGCAAAGTTGGGCTTGACAGGGCTGGAACTTTGTATCCATACCGAATAACAGAGAAGCGCTCTTCCCTCCAGATCCTAGTTCTCTCTGCTTCGCAAATCTAGCCTGCTCTGCCCTCTCCCGCTGTAATCTCTGCGCTGTGCTTTCATAAAGCTGTCCCTTGAATGACCTTCCCTCCTCCTGAGCGCTAGCATAGCTCCGCTGATGTGCTGGCCGGACTCGTTGGAAAACGCATCGTGAGAGTGCTGGACATTTTCGTACGTTCCTTAGAGCCAATTGAGGCCGATATAGGGCTGTAGCCGACATTATGGCTGATTTAATAAACAGGGCATCTTGAAGTGGTAGAAGCGGGGGACTAATGCTATCACTTCACTTGCATAGGATATTCGTCAGGTTGTGATGCTCCGTGGAAGCTCGGCAGAATTCCGGATGTACTTTCAGCGATGTTCCCATATCCCGATCATTACTCGTAATTGAAAAGGATATGTATTTGCAAGGCTGAAGTGCATCACGGTCACTAAAGATCACGAGTGTAGATCGATTGTGATAAATTTCATAAACAGCACCCTGCTGTCGAAGCAAAAATCTCCCGTGTATGCAAAAGTAGAGTACCAAACGCTACTTGAAACCCAGTAAAAGTCCACCAAGCACTATAGATCCAAGTCTAGCACTCAGTGCTTCCCATGGTGTCTGCGCCCGTACCGTTAACACCAAAGGCAGCCAAACCAGCTACCAGTATATTCAAAGTTCCATGTCCGCCTGAAAAAGGTTCCTCCATGCCCTAGACCATGCCCGCTGTATATGCAGCGTGAATGAGAGGAAAGAAAAGAACGGCCATAGCATCGTAAAACGCGTAATCATAAAGTCAATGCCATGCTAGAAAAATAAAAACCATAAAGCCAAAAAAAGGCCGATAAATGGAAGGGGTATAGACAAGACCCAGTATACCCAACCCATACGTGCGAAGAAGAAAAGATTGCGGATAGGTGTTTGAGTGCCCCACATATTGAGATTCGCATGGCTAGATAAAATCAAACCGCAGATGTGGGTGATAAAGCTATACGTTCACCTCGAAGAAACGAGTCTATAGGATCGAAGCGTACAAAACACCACTCAATCAAGAGCGGTAGCGAATGTAGGTAATACGATTTCAGGAAGAGATGCGTAATCTCTTCCCAAATCTAAGTAACCTTGTTCTGAACCAAGTCACGAAAGCTAGCCACCGACTTTTGGCAGCGCGACGAGTTGTGACCTGTGGAGCTGTTCGCATCTCCTTATTTAGATCAACCGTAGCAACACGGGCTGGCAATGAGCGACTGTGAGCGGGAGTATAGTTAGAATACTCCCTCCCAGCAACAGGCGTCATCATTTTCTCGTTGGAGACGCTACGCGAACGCTTCTCTTTCACATCGGACTTCCGCCGATGTCGCTCCTCTTGTTTCGATTTCTTGCGATTATCACGATCTGCTTGTTTCATTGCCTCTTTCTCCGCTTTACGCTCTTTAGCTGCTTCCTTCTCTTGGTATGCCTGGCGGGCGGCGCGGATAGAAGCGGCTCGTGAAGCAGGATCAACGGGAGAATCGCGGCCACCACGAATGAACCCAAAAGCTTTGTCAAAGGACGTGCGCGAGCTGGGGGATGTGGTGGTATCGATAGATTTAAGCGTATCGCGTGTATGAGTTGGGGGTGAGGTGATGGGGAGACTTGTTTGCGAATAACTTCCGAGTCTGGTCGAAGACCCCGACGTGTGAATACGAAGCGGTGCCGATGCTCCTGGAGTGGATGAAACAGATCCAGAGCGTCGCGCAGGATCAAACATGTGCTGTCTATACCGTAGTTCCTCGTCCGAAAGAATATCATCCGCCTCTTCAGCATCGCTTCCAATGATCGACGCAGGGGAGGACTTCGAGATCGGCGGTGTGTAAGGTCGAGGTGTTTGTCGCATGGGATGCATGTAGGGAACTGTAGGTCTCTGTAGGCTGGACGAAGTTGAGAACTGGGAAGTGTTGCTAGTCGAACGGTGATGTCTACTTCGACCACTTATTGGAGAGAAATTCACATCTGATGCCGATCGGGCGTTTCCACCATAATCATGGATACCAAGCCCAGCCAGACTTTCGTTTTCCGCGGCCGGTCGAGACAAATCTAGCGCGTTGCTGTCTTTGACTGATAGCTTTCGAAGATAAGGCTTGATCTTGAGAGGATTTGACACCGACGGAGCTGGACGTGCAGGCTCGTTCCATGTTTCGCTGGAGGGCTGTTCGTATGTCACCTTTGGGGTGTCTGAGCGCGTAAATGAGAAACTGGACACATCCGAACTCAGCGGACTGAACGAGTTGTTGACAGAATTGCCGCGCTTGTGAAGCTTGCCATGAGCCGACGGCACAGCAAATTTAGGCGTAGCCATGCTGGTAAAACTCGAGGAGGGCGAGATCAGCTGTACATGTTTGGTGGGCTTCGCTGGTGCAGTGTGAGAGCGGTGTTGGTGAACCATAACGAGCTACGAACACGGAGCGAGATGAACAAATATCACCACAACAACATGGTGTCGGAAGAGTCGGATGGCGATCAGTGACGAGCGTTTGACAACAAGGAGTGCTTCAGTAGGCTACAAGCGAAATGGCTTCTGTCAGTTGCAAGCCGCGAAGTCAATCGCGGCAGAGTGGCTTTGCGGGATCAGCCCAGCTGAAGACGACGGCTGATGAGCAGTGCTTGCGGAGGCGAAGCCGGGCAGGGTCCAACAATCTTAGCAACAGCAGCGAAGGCGAATGATACAGCTTTGGGGCCGAGGGGAAAGGGCTGTATATCTGGAACACAGAAGACCAGCCCCACACGGCGTGATAAGTCGACGAGAGATTCGGACAAAGGCCCCCATCTCCTGGTCTCCAATGCCATGGCCGTCGGGAACTACTCTTCGCGGCATTAAGTCACTCTGGTCACTCAGAGTCCAGAATCCCTTAAAATCAAATTGCGGCCCCCGCGTCTCTTGCTGCACAGAGCGCTATTTGCAATCATGGGCGTGGCGCAAGGCTCGCCGTGGGAGTGAGACAATACAAATGAAACTGTGCCGGCCCGCTCGGGATACTACCTGCTCCACATTGATGCGGAGGTTGCAGAAGGTGGTGAATCCAGCTCGGGAGATAAAGTTTGCTTGCCTACCTGATACACGATAACGAACACCAGGCTAAAGTCGGTGCTCGACCCGATTTGTGCGTGCGCATCGGGGTGGCATGCTGCGGAGCAAGAGGCAGCAGCTTCTTCATGGCCAAGCACGCTGCAGTCGGTATGTCGCCCTCGCTTCTGCAACATACAGTTGGGAAAATAAATACCATTGGGTTCGCAGGCTTCCCAGGGAGTGGAGCTTGCGTCTGGGGCTTGCGGCGTGCCTGGTCGCCAGTGCCGTGGCGGCCGACCAGCTTCCCCTCTTTCTCCAACCTTTCCCAGGATTCACTGCTTGGCTCTAGATCCAGCCATCAGGCTTGCCCACAGCCAGCTAGTGTCTCATGCACGGTCGATTCTTCATTAACGACCACGATACCATCACAGCAAACCACCAGCAACCACCCACTTGTATGTTACAGGTACCTAACACGCCTCGCCTCCTCCTTCCGCCCTTCGTACCTCAAACCATGGCGCCGACTCCCGAAGCATATCATTTCTCTCCGACCCCTCATGTCCCAAACTCAATACTGCCGGTTTTGATTTATCGCAACATGCTCCCCGCTAACCCCACCGCCGCTTCGACGCGCGATGCGCTGGAGAAAAACTCTTGGTTGCAGGGTGGCGTTTTCAAGACATACCGTGCTCACCACTTCCATTCGGTGACCCACGAGTGCTACGCTATCTTTAAAGGATCTAGCCGTTTGCTGTTGGGGCGCGGGCCGCTCGATGATCCCAACGACGGCGGGATCGAGGTTGATGTTTCTGTGGGCGACATTATCGTCTTGCCTGTTCGTGAACACATTACCTTAATAGTCCCAAGTCCAGTCTCTCGGGCCCGTGGCTGATGCATGCAGGCGGGCGTCAGCCATTGCTCAGTTGATTCCGAGGGTGATTATGAGTATGTTGGACTGTATCCAAAGGTGGGTTTGAATGTATTGGTTCTCCTCAACTGCCACGCTTATGGAGACTCGGCCTTCAGGGGAGTCCTCATTGGGACAATAACTTTTGCAAGGCCGACGCAACTGAGACAGCGGAGAAGGCCCGAAATGCACGCAACGTACCTATTCCAGAATATGATCCCATATATGGTCAAGATGGACCGCTGGTGGAAATTTGGAAGAATGCAGCGACTGCAGTGGCGTGAACTAGTAATTGTTCCTATAAAGCTACTTTAACGGCCCATGCAGTTACTAAAGCGATTCAGATTTTTTGCATATGAATCGACGTGTCCCCTGATTGTTCATTGCGTTACTCATCTGGCTGCCACGATTTGAGAGATCGGTGGATCATCGATTCTCAATGCAATTACTAATATTTAGCTCTCCTTTCGAGCAATCATGAATTTCCCTATCAAAAGCTGATCCGCCGGTCATTTCGAGTTATCGCCAATAATCTCTCCCTATCATCCCCTCAAGGGCACCCTCGAAAATTTCACAACGGCTTGATTGATAGGAAAGCCTAGAAAAAACTTCCCTCGACCCTACCCTTCACAGTCCATTCCGAAGGTCTTCAAATGGCTCATTAAAACCCTTTCCAACCTTGTTTTCATACAATATTCGTCAAAACTCTCAAGCAGGTGCTCACGACTTGAAATGATTTTCGCAACAGAATCTCGCTTTAAACAGCAAGTAAGCTATGGCTCCGTCTCCGGGCAAAAAATACTCATTAACAAAATACAACTAGAATCTAAGGACCTGTAAACTAGCCGCTAAAAATGGAGAGTTTTAACACCGTTTTAAGCAGCCTCCCGACACGCCTCCCACGCCCGCAGCCCTAACCGGCGAGCTCTGTCACCTAACTAATTGGATGCTAATTCCCGTTTTTAAGAGGCTCTTTTCTGGGCACTTCATCATGGAACCTTTATGCTTTCCCGTCCTATCACTATTGTTCCTATGTTGTTTCAGGCAGTCGTTTTACTGTTACAGTGATCGTCCATAATGTTAAATGAGCGATGGCCTTCCGGTAGCCGCCCTCCCTTGGCCCTTCACCGTCATCACGCATCCATCTTTTCTAAGAATTCGAGAAGAGTCATCGCTTGCAATAGTGCTGCAGCCATTGCGACCTTCTCTACGCATTTGACATCGATATATAGTAAATATTTAAGAGTTAGTTACAATTCGAGAACTATTAGGTCTGATTTCTGTTATATAGATTACGCTAATGATATAACGCCAAATTCTCTACCGGCCGCTTATTTAAAACCTTAAGTGAATATTTTATATCAGGATAGTTGAGACCCAGCTTCTGTTTTTATAGCGCTAAGCATTTTATTAACGCTAAGCTTCATTATCGCAGCCTTATAACCGCAAGGCCACTCATCCTAAATAGCGTATCTGGGTATTCCTGCCCTAATACCCTCTTACTTATCTCTACTACTTGCACCTCTAGCTCTTTAGCCTCCTTCCATCGTCCTTGCTTCCAAAATGCCGCCGCTATATTAGCCATGCTGCTTAGCGTGTGTGGATGCTCCTGGCCCTGTATTCTCTTCTTGTCTCCATTACTTGCACTTCTAGTTCTTCAGCCTCCTTCCATTTTCCTTGCTCCCGATGTGCCGCCGCTAGGTTACCCAGGCTGATCAATGTATCTGGATGTTCCTGCCCTAATACTCTCTTTCTTGCCTCTATTACTTGCACCCCCAGCTCTTCTGCCTCCTTCCATCGTCCTTGCCCCCGAAATGTTGACGCCAAATGAGCCATGCTGGCCAATGTATCTGGGTGTTCCTGTCCTAATACTCTCTTTCTTGTCTCTGTTACTTGCACCCCCAGCTCTTCCGCCTCCTTCCATTTTCCTTGCTCCAAAAGTGTCGCCGCTAGATTAGCCACGCTGAACAGTGTTTGTGGATGCTCGTATCCTAGTCTGTTGCTTAGAGGCTCTAATGTTCGTCGATGTATTTTTTCAGCCATGAGATAAAACCCTTGAAGACATAATACCTTGCCGAGGCAGTCGAACGCATTAAGCGTGTTAATATCGTCGTCTCCATTTACTTTTTGGTGGGCCTTCACCAACCTTCGAATAATTTCCTCAGCAGACCTGTACCTTCCTTGGTCTTGGAGTACCTGGCCTAATTCTAACAATACACGCAAAGTTTCGGGGTGGTCATCATTTCCATGCAACATTTCCAGAGTAGAGAGTTCCTGTCTTAGACGCTCTTCGTCCGCTTGTCTATATCGATACTGGACTGCACCTTTGGGCGCCTGTCCTGTTTGTATTTGTAGGGGATCTTCGGTAAAATACGATTGTAATGATGTAGATTGTTCTGGGAAGGCATCGGGGGGTGGTGTAGGTCTTTCAAGTAGGTTTGGGAGAACTTGGTAAATAGGAGCTGGACTCTGCCCTGTGAAAGTGCTGGTTGCAGGTCGAATGATGCCGGAGACTGACAAGGCGGGAGAGGAAATTTGGGGACTCTGGGCTACAGACGTGGCGCCTGTCATTGAATAGTTCGGGCTTCTCACTGAGTATATGGGACTTGTAGCCGGTGAACCTCGTTCGGAAACTGTCCGACAATAAATGGCGGATGGGGTGGCTATGGCATATTAGAGAGATTTTTTAGGGAATGTTACATCGATGGTCTCTTACATGCAGCTGGGCTCGGGGCATATAAGACACTCTCAGAAATCTCGTTCCTCTTCATCCATCGATCAATTTTCTTGGGTTCCACAGAATTGCCCCTAACCACGAAAGTAAGCTCCCCTTTATTGGTTTCGACGAGTTTTCTTTTCTGTCGCTTCTTAACAATCGCTTTCATCTCTTGCGGCTTGATATTCTTATCCAGACCCCACTGAGTTATACGTGTTCGGTACTGCCGTACCCTTGTAAAAGCAACTGTTAGTATTAGACCATCAAAAAAGGCTTGCCATTACTTGCTAATTTAGGAAGAGTCATACTCAGCTACGAAACCAAATTCCGTCTCAATGATATCTTTGACTTTCCGAAGCGGAAAAGGTGGGTCCTGCTCAATATGGAGCTCTATGATTCGAGCTTTGTACGGCTCCCAGTCATCAGCGTGCAACGTTGGCGCTTTTCTCTTTCGTGTTCTGGTTGGTGGTCCCATAGAAGGTGTGGTTATATCCTTGGTCTCGTTGGGAGGTGGGAAGTTTTGTGGCTGACTGGTGTAAGGTGCGGGAGATGGATCGAAGGAATGCGATACATAGCTGTGTGTAGAGGCAATCTGCCCAGGTGGAGGTAGTATCCCCGAAGCACGATCTTCAAGCGAATTGCTGCCATGGAACTCAAAAGCTTGGTCTGTAGTACCGTGATTCTGCGTGAGATATGAAAGAGCTGGTTCATACGAGCCGAAGGAAGTCAGATCGACTCCCAAGTATTCCATGTTAAAATCGCCTAGCATTTGGGTCATGTCTGTGAGCATGGGTATTGGGTGTTCTCCACCTTTTCGCCACCAATATCAAGAAACAATTCACTCTATTAGTAATTGTAGATGAAGAAATGTTGAAGGAGGAGCGATGTTGTGCAGACTGAATTTGGTGGGTGGTCACAAATATATACTGATTGCAGCTGCAAAGGAAGGGCTGAAGGAGCGAGGTTCTGATTGGGCCAGTGACAAAACTCCCATTGCCCCCTAGTGCCGGCGAAGATGCATGGCAGGTCGGCGTCAGCAATGCACTAGCCCAAGGCTTCTGCGCCCGCACAAAAGTGCAATCTTCGCAACAAGCCACAAGGCCTGGCGACAATCACAAAACTACTATTCTGCCAGCCTCCCTCTCTACCATACATCGCCTGCGGACTACTTGTCATTTCCACGCACTAAAGCGAATGCTGAACTGAGACAATGTAAACTCGACATTCTGTTCTCCACTGACGGAGGCGCTGCATGAAACCGCAATGTTGCCTGTACTCTACTCAAAAGTATAACTCGTAGCATAAGGACGGCAGTCTATTTCGTTGTGTTAATAAACACGAAGCCGTTGAAGCCCGGGCTACTCGCCTGTGAGGAACGACCCGACGAGGCGGGCTTAAACTGGACAGGGTAATTCACAGGGTTTTCGAAGAAATAGAGGTGCGGCGTTTGGCGAGGTTGAAATACACTGAGCTCTTGCAGTCACTAGAATCTTGGTGGCAACGAATGGATAAGAATACGAAATCGATGGCTTCGCAAAGGCCCTGTTTTCATGGCAATTCCAAGGGACCCAAGGCTGCGACGACGTGAAGCTCGAGTTTTGCTCCGCAGCTCTAACGGGCCCAAATGGCAGTTGCTCGATCGCGAGAACGATCAAATACTGGATACATATAGGAATCGTGGCAAAGGCTCTGTCGTCCGGACACCCAGACTCCGCTCCATTGTGGTAAAGGTCACATTCTTACGGAGAGTGTATACTCCGAAGAGGCAAAATTATAATTAATTGTTCCTCCAGATTATGATTTGGAACTTAGGTACAGTGCCTGGACATTAGTCTGTGCACACACCCTAAAACCCCACTAAAATTGGCTAAAAGTCACCCTTTTTATCTTTAATTTTCTCCACTACTACATTATAATAAATTATAAAATTTAATTTATATATAAATAAATACTATCTTTAAAATTATTTAGAATTATTTTAAAAATAACTTAAGAAATTAAAAAGTTATATGTATAATTACAGCACCTATCGTACCAACCGCGTGCCTACGCGTTCGGTACGCCAGGTACGCGTTTACGCGTTCGGTGCACCAACCACTCGCTTACGCGTCTGGTGCACTTATGAAGCACTAACTAATCAGGGGGAGGATACATCAGTATATAGACCACATAGTCTGCTTTATATAATTAATAGTCACCATCCAAACAAGCATACGATACTACATGTATTTCATGCCCGTGGATATAACTTACTCGTGCTATTAAGTTAGTACGAACACTGATTAGTAAGCGCGCATAGATTAGCAATTACTTAACACCTCCTACTAAGTAATACTTGACAGCGACCACCTATTTAGACTCCTAGTACAACCTACTAGAAGGTTAGAAGTTAGGGATTACAGACTATTACTAACTCTGTATACTTATTTAAGTCTTAGTACGGTTTACCGGAAGTTTATAGACGCGAATATAGACCTGTATGGAAACCCCTACCCTCGACCTACCTTTAAACCTTAAACCCCTACTCCTACTACACCCTCCTTTAATACCTCTGACGTCTTTTTAGACCCCTTATGGAACCCCCTATCCTTAACCTCCTCTAAACCTTAAACCCCCATTCTTACTACACCTCTTTTGGACCCCTTATAGAGACCCCCTACCCTTCTGCGAACCATTACGGACCTGTTAAGACCCCTTATAAAGACCTCTTACCCTCCTATAAACCCTTACGGCCCGTAAACCAATTTTATGGACCCTTATAAGAACTCTTCCGCCCGCTACGCACTATACTATATAGTATGGCAGATATTAGCAAGCAAGTCAGCGAAGGTTAAAAGAAGTGGAGATAAGGAGTTAACGTTACGTCTATAAACAACGTTAACGATTATATTAGTTTTAAAATCCTTAAATACAGATACTTTAAGCTTATAAACAATAACCTATGGGAGCAATACTAGGAAGACTTTACAGACTTTACAGAAGCTATTTTTAAAGCCTGTAACCCCACTACTATCCGCAAACTATAAACCCATTTACGTAACCAAGGTGTATGGGTTAAAAAAAATAAACGAGTTACTGTTATATAGTCCTTATACAATATAATACACGAAAAGGACCAAATGGAATAGACTAAGGAGGAAATCCTAGACCAATTCTAAGAAACTAAGGAACTCTTTACTTCTTCTAAACTTAATATAATTGCTGGCCTTATACCTAACCCTCTTAACCAAATTCGTCCTATAAACCCAAGCAGTTTTGGAATTGATTTTACGGGCTAAAGCATACCTAGTACTTAAGTTACGGACCGCAATACCCCCGTAACCTAAATTACGGAACGTAACACCCCTATAAACCAAAACACGGACTAAACCCCTTCTATTATTTAAGTTATAGATCTGTAAACCATCTAAGCAAAGACCTATGGCAAGGAACTAGCCAACCTAGCCAAGCTCTACACCAACAAATCTAAGTACAGCGGTGAAAACAACAACTTTAACTTTAAACTGACCATCTTTACGGACCTCTGTCAGAAGGCTGATATTCCTAAATAGGAGTTTAGCCAAGCCTACTCTACTATGCTGCGCGGCCTAGCACTTAACCACTACTACACCAACCTTAAGAGTAACCCCCTTGGTGTTCCTTTTAATAAGCTATGCGAAGCTACACATAACTACTTTAAAGGACCAGAATATAAGCGTGATATCCTTACCTAATGGAATGCAACCAAGCTACAGACCGTAATGGACAAGAACACTGAAAAATTAACTATAGAGTGCCTGCAAATCCTTATTAAAGACCTCCGCCACCTATAGCATGGTCTTAATATTAAGCTTCAAACGGACAACTTCCTGCACAATAAACTTATTATAGCCTGCCAGGAAGTAGAGCCCTGTAAGTACACCTACTACAAGCCTACAGATACCTTAGCTGGCTTTATTAATAACCTACGCTCCTCTATTGTAATGTACAAAGTCTTAAACCCACCAGGCAGTACGCAAGCCTTTGTTACGGATATTTAATATCCACAAACAGACTTAGACGTCTACTTTACGGACCGCCGCTACCGCTAGCAGCACCTGTACCAACTAAGTCCTACCTATAACCCCCGCAGTAACCCCCGTACAAAAACATACCCCCGCAGACAAACCAGCCAGAAGTGCTTCGTGTGCGGCAAGGAAGGATGTTAGTCTATAAGGTATACCTAGGAAGAACGTAACAAGTCTAGGAAGAGACTTAATAGCCGTATTAGCCAGTTTATTTTGGAATACAAAGGAGAGGAAGCAGAAGAGCCCCCTAATAAGTTAATAAAAGCCCTTATAATTGACTTTAACTTAGACGCTTAGGAATAAGAGACCTTAGAAATATTCCTAACCACTTTTAGACCTTTTACGGACAGCTAAGCCTTTAATATCACGACTATATTAGCCAACCGTTCCTTTATACACTTAGTTGCGCCCGAAAACCATTCCGCAAGCACCCCCGTTATGGATATTATAGATTACGAGCAGGACCCATTTGCATATATTACCACAGAACGCTATACCCCTAAGGAATTCTACGGTGTTATAATCGACATAGGCGCCTCTAAGAAGTCTATTATAGGTTACGGATAATACCTTGCATATAGGACTACCGCAAATGATAATACGGACATTAACACTATACAAACTAGGGCCGTAAACGTCCAATTCGGCATTGGCTCAACTGCATTAATTAGATTAGTTGCAGTTAAGACCCTAATTAGCCTAGTTAACTTCCATATAGTAAAAGCAGACACCCCTTTCTTACTTTGCCTTGCGGACATAGACAGGTTACAGGTTTACTATAACAATATTACGGACACCTTAATTGGCCCCGTAACTGCCCCAAAAAGCAAGCATGTTACCCTACCAATTACACGACAATTTGAACACCCGTTCCTTATATAGGGAGAGACTTTACGGACCTACATTTAGGAATCTTTTAACTATAACCCGTGCTACCTTACCAGTACGGAGATCCACCGTTTGCATCATTGTTTTGGCCACCCGTCAGCCGAAAAGCTATATAGAGTCCTTGAACGCTCTGGACACGACGACGTCAACAAGAAGGCAGTTGATCACCTAACTAAATACTACTCCTACTGCCAGAAATACGGACGTTCCCTAGGCCGATTCAAGTTCACCCTTCATAAGGATCTTGACTTCAACCATTTAGTCCGCCCGTTGGTTGCAAAATATATCCGCAAAGCACACTTGGGATATTTTACGGACCTGCTAGATTAATACGTACATTAGACCTCCTAAGTATATCACCCACAACGCCGGTAGGAACTTCATCAGCAAGGAATTCCAGCAGTATGCTACGGCCATGGCTATATTAACAAAAGCCGTTCTAGTTAAGGCGTATTAGTCCATTAAGCTTGTTAAGCAAGCTTACCTAGCCCTACGGAGAGCTTACCAGATCATTATAGACAAGTGCAAGGACATCTAAAAGGAACTAGCTCTACAGATAGCAGTAAAAGCCGTTAACGACACTGCTAGCCTAGATGGACTAGTACCTACCCTTTTAGTCTACGGAGCCTACCCAAGAATAAGTAACCTAGATCCTCCTGCCCCGTCTATTACGGAACGAGCAGCTGCAATACGGAAGGCAATGGCCGAGATAGTCAAGCTACAGGCCAAATAAGCTGTCAATAACGCCCTGCACCACTATAACGGACCCAACACGACCCTAGTACATGACCTCTCGCTTAACTCTAAAGTCCTTGTATAGCGTGAAAGCGGTAAGTAGACCGGACCCTACTGTTTACTGGCTGTAGAAAACGAGACGTACTATATATAACTTCCTAGCAGCCCAACCAACTTTAGGAGCACGTCTATAAAACCCTACTTTCGGCCCGAAGACACCCATGACGTCAAGCCAGACAAACTAGAAGCAACTGCTGAACTAGATAAACCAGAAGCGACCGCCAAATCAAATAAGCTAGAAGCACCCTTGCCTACCCTAGAAGTCCTCCAGAAACCCACTAAACCCGCTATACCTACCGTAAAGCGCGGTCAAGGACGCCCCTAAAAGCACCCTATAACTAAGAACACTATAATAGAGACTCACCTAACCTCCGTAGGAATATCCGCAAGGCAATCTCCGCCTGCGGATATATTAGTTCTAGTATAGGAAACCCCCTTTACGGACTCACAACATAAAGAGATTAACGGACTACTTAAAAAGGGCGTCTTTGTGGTTATAACGGAGAAAGACGTTCCGTAAGGCGTCTATATATTTAACTCACGCTTCGTTAACGAAATTAAGCACCCGGGTACTAACAAAGCTTTTAAAAAATTAAGGCTTGTTATATAAGCCTACAACAACCAGGGGAAGGGCTTAGTCCTTACGCAATTGCCTATAATTCAATGAGTTAGCTAATAGATTATACTTGCACTTACGCCTAGACTACAGCAAAGCAAACCCGTAGCTCTTTACCTACAGGATATCTCGCAAGCCTATATGCAGTCTAATACCTACCTAAGTAGGGACATCTTTATACGGCCACCGCTCGAGCTTAATCTATAACTAGGAACAATTTTACGGGTTATAAAACCACTTTATAGAGTGCCGGAAGCTAGAAACCACTGGTTTAAGACGTACCACTAGCACCATATTAGTAAACTTAAGATGGAGCAGTCAACCTATAACCCTTACCTCCTACATACCCTATCGAACGGCCTTGGCATTATTAGACTCTAAATGGACAATACCCTCTTTCTAGCGGACCAAACTTTTGCGGACGCGGAAGAGACCGAACTATAAGAAGCCAAGTTCCTAGCAAAGCCGTAAGAGCAGTTAACTAAGCGGACTCTAATTAAGTTTAATAGAGGCTTAATTATATAAAAGGGCAACTCAATCCAGCTAATTTAGGAACGCCAAGCTTAAAACCTAAAGCCCGTTACAGCAAAGCCTATAGACCTTACTAGTTCCCACAAAGAGACCTATAAGACCGTAAATACGAAGGACCAATACGCTGCATAGCGTGCAAGAGGTGCCTATATTGCCACAGTCTACCAACCCAAATCTGCCTACGACTTGTCCTTTACGGCCCAGGCAGTAGATCCGCAAGAAGAAAATATTAAGTAGCTTAATAAGCGCATTTAATGGCAAATTAACAACGCAATAAGAGGACTTACTTTTGTACCACTAGACCTAAATTCCCTTAGTATAATGACATTTATGGATACCTCCTTTGCTAATAACAAAGACCTATTATCACAAATCGGCTTTGTGATTGTACTTACAGACCGTAATTAGGACGCAAATATACTGCACTAGTCTTTAATTAAGTGCAAATAAGTAACCCGTAGTGTACTAGCTTCTAAGCTATACGCACTAGCCCATGGCTTTAATATAGCAGCCGCAATTAAATTAACAGTCCAGAAGATTCTATAACTAGAGCAGTTACCCCTAGTTCTATATACCAACTTAAAGTCCCTCTACGACTGCCTAGTCAAACTAGGTACAACACAAGAGAAGAGGCTTATGGTTAACCTTATATGCTTACATCAGGCCTACAAACGGCGCGAGATTATGGAGGTCAAATAGATTAGCAGCGGAGACAACCTAGTAGACGCTATAACTAAGGCAAAGCTGTGTTAAGCTCTTAAAACCCTAATCAACACAAATAGGCTTAACCTAGAAGTTACAGAATAGGTAAAACGGGACTAACAGAGCACCTACGGTACGTCTACAGCCCGTTGGAAGGCCGTACGGCTCATTATACGGTACAGGTGGAGAACGGTAGAAAGCTATAGTGGAACTTGGTGGACTTATGTAACCCGCCAAATTTTATAGGGTAGTTAAATTAACCAATTACGATTTTCCATCCCCAGGATAGAAAATCGCCATTAGCTCGCTTAGCACTAGCGCCTTAGCGGCCCTTATGATCCAACTTATAGCTCGTCTACTACCCGTCAAAAGGGCGTACGGTTTATTCTACGGACCGTAAGCAGAACTTACGGCCAGCTTAGGGCACCGTTTGGAAGGCAGCCTAGACGGCACCTCAGGGGAGATTTCCTATGTATTTTCTTTTATGTTTTATGGTTCTATTAAAGCAATTACGGAGGCTGTACACAAGTGGTTTCATTTTTTAAGTACCGCTAGTGTATAATTACAGCACCTATCGTACCAGCCGCGTGCCTACGCGTTCGGTACGCCAGGTACGCGTTTACGCGTTCGGTGCACCAACCACTCGCTTACGCGTCTGGTGCACTTATGAAGCACTAACTAATCAGGGGGAGGACATATTAGTATATAGACCACGTAGTCTACTTTATATAATCGACAGTCACCATCCAAACAAGTATATGATACTACATGTATTTCGTGCCCGTGGATACGACTCACTCGTGCTATTAAGTTAGTACGAACATTATATAAGCTAGAAGTTAAACTTTTAATAAATTTACTGTCTTGCTAAGAAATTTCTTAACAAGACTAAAAAAATTAAAGTCTTTTAACTTCTAACTTAAATAACTTTTTAATTTTTTAAGTTAATTTTAAAGATAGTATTTATTTATTATTATTCATTGCTTAACGTCCGATTTGGATCCCTATTAGGCCCACGCGGACTACTCCTTATATACATATGGGGAGAAAACTCTTTTGAGAAAACCCTATAATCTATCTCTCCGCCTTTTGGGACTCGCCTGCAAGGCGCCTACGAGTTACCTATAGTGCTCTACTACCTTACTTTTTGACCTCCTTGGGAACCACTGCTGCCGTAACAAGCCTACGGACGCGCTAGTATCACAAACTTTGCTCTACTACTGTAGAGTTATTAGGGGGCGCCTATTACTCGCCCCTTTGCCTTCTATTACCATTTCCTTTGCAACCTAAAACTGGTCTAGCACATTTTAGCTAATAAGCCACTAGGTAACCGCCTTAAGACCTTTTTATATTAAGAGTAGTGTGTTATAGTTCTCTGTGCCAGCTACTAAGAGCATAGCTTCTTAGTTAGTGTATAGGGGGTATAATAGTATTATATATTTTAGTGTCTATTTTAGCCAGCCACATTCGCATCTTAGGCTGCCTACTAGAACACCTACCTAGTAGAGCCAATCTTTTAGTCCTATTATCCCTATTCTTAAGAGTGTTGCCATTATATTTTCTGCCTTTGTTAGGCCTTCTTGGAGCTCTTAAGTGTTCACCCCCTATAGCGTTAACTATGCCACGGCTTGGGTTTCTCTTGCCTAAGTCAGCCTCTGTACCTAATAGTATTTATTTATATATAAATTAAATTTTATAATTTATTATTATATAGTAGTGGAGAAAATTAAAGATAAAAAGGGTAACTTTTGGCCAATTTTGGTGGGGTTTTGGGGTATGTGCACAGACTAATGTCCAGGCACTATACATACATTTGATAAATAAAGCGGTGTAGACTGTGCGCGCTCAAGATACAAACACCCAGTATAGCCAAAAATTACGATAAGCGAATTAAAACAAATCGATATCGGATACCGGATTATCCGATATCGATTTATTTTAATTCGCTTATTGTAATATATATTAGATTGTATACTTTAACTTAAAATATAGCTTTAGAGACTAATCTAAAGTCTTCTCTTCTTAAGGTATATCTAAAACTGTATTATCTAGAGTGGTTTTATCCTTTATTTAATAGAAAATGTAACATAGTCTGCGGGTAAGTGGGCTATATGGGTAGGTAGGCTACCCTACGGTAAATACAGCAAATTACTTAACCACGATTAATTATATTCGGTGTAGCTATTTACTAGCTAGTTGTTTAACGTCTAGGATATATACGTGCCGTGTGTTCTAATGATTTGCACATGCTGCACTTGCGTAGTGCTCGTTGCGGTCGCTCAGTCGCTGCCTCTGCTGCGTCGCATTTTTCGCAATTTTGGTAGGCCCACTTGCCCACAGACTACGTTATAAAATATCGCAATCGATGAGAATAAAAGGGTCCTATGTAGAGCCTTTCTATTTGCCTGCCTCTCTTTCCTATTCCTATAATACCTGCACGAAGCTTTGCGTACGGAGGCTCTGCATAAAGCTCTGCACGAAGCTCTGCACAAAGCTCTACGTACGGAGGCTCCGCACGAAGCTCTACACGAATCTCTGCGCAAAGCTTTTATATAGAGCCTCCGTAGTAGAGCCGTCGTACGCAGACCCATTGTACGCAGAACCGTCGTACGCAGAGCCGTCGTGCAGAGCCTCCGTACGCAAAGCTTCGTGCAAAGCTTCGTGCAGAGTTTCCGTAGAGCTTCGTGCAGAGCTTCGCGCAGAGCTTCGCGCAGAGCCTCCGTACGCAGAGCTTCGTGCAGAGCTTCGTGCAGAGCTTCGTGTAGAGGATTGGATTAGGAGTAATATTCTTAGAAGTTCTTTCTAAAAGGGGCTAGGAATAGTTAAATACCTATACAAAAAAAAATCGATATCGGATTTTATTCGCTTATTTTATCGGATTTTACGATATCGTAATCGTTTTAAAACGCATAATTTTTGGCCACACTGCAAACACCTGCAATGAAAAGCAAAGATGTACTAGGAAAAATATTTGATAAGCCATCGCATGTGACTAATACATCGAAAATGAAGTTTAAACTTTGAGAATATCTATTCTTCAGCATGAGAAACAGACATGAGATGAAACCTGACCGATTCTGCTGAGGAATGATGGAAATAGGAAAACACGAACTGGCGACTGCTGCAAGTACCAGAGTTAGTGTAGAGAACAAGCAGAGCATTCCGACCTCATTCACATAATATGGTGGGTTAGGTGAAAGGATGCTGGTGTTCGACGTTTCTCAGGTTTGCGCAAACATAATGGTCTTGGCACCCAAGGATTCTTGCTGCCAGCAGGCCGACCGCCCATTTCTTCGGCAGAAAGCACGAAAACACCAACACCTTTCCTTTGTATAGAGCGAGCCCCATCGCCTCGAACCCCTCCATCAACTTTCACTCTTCTTCAACACAATAACTTCCTCGTCGCGTTGGGGACCTTCCAGTGTCGTCCACTCACCCGTTGGAATTGCTGCGCGGATCGCCACCGTCCAGCAGTTGCGTCGCCAGCGGCTGAAGGAAGGCACGGGGGAGCCCACGACATCTCCACCCGCGATCCTCAGAATTTCCATCCCACAAAACGTCGCGTATGGAATCGGCTTCGGTCTCCTCTTTGATCGCTATCTCCTCTTAGGCGGCTGCAGACGGCTCTTTTGAGCTCGCCCTCGATCCTCCTTTTCCGCGTATAATGTCCAAACGGAGTGCCCAAGTACAGGGCTCAGCAAACGGAGCATCGTTTATAGGCGACGGATCTTCACAAGCCAATATGGATGATACTCCGAAGCGGGCGACGGCGGCCCAGTTGGCTAATAGAAAGTGAGTGAAAGTCCTGTTGAAATAAGCCTCCTGGTGTCCAAATGTCGCATTTGATGAATGACGAGCGAGGGTGCTATGACGACGCGCTTCACAACAGCTTTTTCTCTCATTCACGAAGGTTTCATCTGGAATTTATGAGTTGCCCGCCCACCTTCTGCAATCTCTCCCCTCCCACATCAATGCACATTCATCACTGTCAACAAATATATGATTTCTCCCGCTAACAATGTTTCGCGGCAACAGACTTAAGACCCTCAAGTCACGGAAGACTGCAAGTAGCCCTGTAAGTCGGAACTAAATTTTCGAAGAAAGCGCATCCGGCGTGGCAACCCAAGCTCACAGATTCTTGCGTATTTCAACGCGCAATCTGTCGGTTTTTCGATACTAACACATTATAGCAACCACAACAAGCTCCACAGCAGGCCCTTCCGGGCACTGGCTTCGGTCAACCGCCACAGCAACCTGGTCAACAGCTAACGTCGAACCCGTTCGGCTTCACGCCACAACGACCTACCGCACCGCTAGAACAGCAACAACAGCAGCCGTCGAACGCGAATCCCTTCAACTTCCTACAACCACAGCAGCAACAGCAGCAGCAGCAGCAGCAGCAGGGTGGAGGACTTTTTGGCGCGACAAGCAGCTTTCCTCCGGCGCAACCCGCGGCACCCAACACAGCTTTTAGCAACGCTTCGTTCCCCGCGTTCGGCCAGAGCACGAGCAGTCCTTTCAACTTCAATCCTACTCCACCATCGTCGAGTTTTAACTTCTCAGCTGGCGGGAATAATCCGTTTGCTTCAAGCGCTCCACCTAATGCGAACGGTAATGCGACGAGCGGTTTCAGTGGGTCTATCTTCAACATCATGCCTTCTAGCCAACCTCCGCAGCCAGCATCTTCGAACGTATTTGGAGCCTCCAATTTCGCAGCACAAAATAATACGCAACCGGGAACAACCACACCACAGAAATCGGCGCCTTTCACAAACTTCTTCGCCCAAAATAATACGTCATCTACTCCGTTCGGCCAAGCACCAGTGAATAAGCTATTTAGTTCCAATGACGATGCAATGCACACATCGCCTGATAATTCACCAGCTAGACTAAGTGAGCCAGCGAGCATAGCCGCTTCAGTTTCTCAGACTCAGTTGCAACCTTGTGGAGACTTGTTCAGTAGGGTCACGCCAGCCGGTTCAACCTCTCAGGATCCAGCTATAAACAACGCTGAGGCAACTACACCTACTAGCCCCCGCAAAATGAAGTTTGGTGGCATTGGGCAAGCGCCTTCCGAGGACCAGCCAGCCCGCTCGAACCCTTTCGCGAATATCGCACGTACTCCGTCGCCTGAAAAAGAAGAACCGCCTGCACAGAAGCCAGCAAACCCTTTCGCAAACCTCACAGGTGCCTCGCAGCCGGCAAGTCAATCTTTAAGCTTGTTTGCTCCAAATGCGAACACGGCTACGTCACAAGGACCCTCTATCTTCTCTCAGCCGGCAAAGACATTTGGTCAGGGTAGCTCAACGGCTCAAACTTCAAATACATCTGCAGCTTCGTCGAGCAGCATTTTCACTCAAGCGCCGCCCATCTCATTTGTTCCACCTACCAGTAAAGCCTTTACTCCGGCTCCAACACCCGCGCCTTCCATCAATATCTTCTCTCAAGGCGCCTCGTCTGCGCCCGCTGTTCAGCCTGTAATTTCAGGATCTGCGGGTGTCGAACCTGCGCCAACGGCCACTCGTAGCTCCACGCCTCGCCTCAATTTTGAACCTCCACAAAATCTCAAAGAGGACCAACAGTACATTCGTGCGATTAGGCTTCATGCTTTGAATACCGCCACCAAGGATTATCTTAAGACGCTAAATCCTGCCACTGATTGGACGAAAGTCATAATGTGGCACTTGAAGCAGACCCGTAGAATATTGGCGGGCAAAGATGCTCAGCCCGCTAGCGTGTCTCAGACAAACGGGACTACCACACAAGCATCTGCAGATTCGAACAAGCGGAAGGCTAATGGAGACGCTGGTAGCCCGACAAAGAGACCAAGGGGTGACAACGCAGTCATCAATACGAAGATTCCAGATACGCTGCAAGCAAAAGAGACATCGCAGACATCTGGTATTTTCAAGGATATTCTCAATAACGGTGCTGGTCGTACCACGAGCCTCTTCGGGTCGCTACAGCCACCAACACCTCCATCACGGACGAATAACATATTTTCACCTAACACATCAATAACTACGGAGGCGCCGTCCAATAATTCTACGCCTGCTTCATCAAATATATTTAGCTCCTTGTCAGGAAGTCAGCTTGCTACACCGAGCCCGTCTGCGACGGCAAAACCTGCAGCTGAGAACAATGTTTTTGGCAGTTCGAAACCTCTGTCATCTAACATCTTTGGCTCTACACCAAAGCTCGACTTCTCTGCTCCCTCACAAACTTCTAGCAGCTCTAGTACAACGGCTCTACCAACCTTCAAGCCTAGTACCACACTTTCCTCGGATGCAAAACCAACCACACCTGCACCAAACTTGTTCAGCCCGAAACCTACCTCTACTCCAACGGCAAATAGCCTAGTCAAGGAGGGATCTGCTACAACTCCTTCGAGTACAGCGACAAGTACAAACTCTGGGTTTCAAATACCAAAATTTGGCTCCGGCGCAGGGCCAACCAATTTCTTCAACCAATTTGCTAAGAAGGCGAAATCCGCCGAGGACGAGGCAAAGCAGAAAGCAAAAGACGAAGACTTCGACTCCGAAGAAGAGACTGAAGCTGAATGGGAAGCCAGATATGAGGAGAAGCAACGTAAACTAAAAGCCGCGACCGAAGAAGCTGCGAAGAATTCATCTCTGAAGTTCGCTGTCCCCGGTTCAACTGCATCAAGCGAATCTGATACCGCTTCCAAGACGCCTCTCACAATATCAAAAGCTCCAAGTGCGGCTACGAGTAACGGGTTTTTTGTTTCCCGTACAGGTAGTCCCACACCCTCAACTACTGGTGGTGCCTCAGTCTTTGACATTCCAGTATCAAAATCTATCACGACTAACAATATATTTGGCCACTTATCCGAGGCAGAGTCGGGCGTCGATGCTGGCAAGGATGATGCGCAAGATAGTGACGTGTCTGGTGAGGACGAGCAAGAGGGCTCAACTGAGAAACAGGATGCTACCTCCACGAGAAGTCCGTCGAAGGCTTCTTCGAAGCGCAGACAGACAGATCACGACTCCGATGATGAGACGATTGAAGATGTGATGAGAAGAAAGCGTCAAGACCGTAGTCCTCCGGCTCAGAAGAAAGCGCCTGACTCAGGACTCCCTGCTGCGTCAAAGAGTCGAAGTTTATTCGATCGTGTGACGGTCGGCGCTGACGGAAAGCCCGAGAGGGATTTACCAGTATCTACACCTGAGAAGTCAAATGGGGTGCCGGAGACCACGCCCAAGAAGGCTACCCTGTTTGGGAATACCTTACCACCATCGACGAGCATCTTCCAACCCAAGACTACTCTTTCTGGAGACAAGACGTTCAAGCACGATAGCCCGATCAAGTTTAGCGGGAGCACAGCACCGTCATTTAACGTCACCCCGGCGAGTCCCTCCGGAGGTGCGAGTGATTCAAAGCCTACTACATTTGGACTTTTTGGTAGCCCTAACGTGAGTGGCATCACTCCAGCTATTACAGCTCCCTCAACGACACCAGCAAAGGCTAGTACCGGTGGGATTTCTACCGATGTCGGTTTTTCTTTTGGGACTCCACCGACTACTAAGCCTACATCCTCATTCCTCTCCGCTTCTACGCCTGGATCAACTTCCGCATTCCCATCCGGCTTCAACTCCCCATTTCCGTCACGCGCAACGACACCTTTCTCCGCAGATGAAACTAGCGGTAAGGAGTCCGCCACTGAGAAGGACAAGTCTAACGATGATGACGCCGGGCCCTCAGATGCTCAAGTTCTTCTAACAGATTTGACCGAGGAAGAAAAGCGGGATAACGATATTCTTTTCGAATGTGAAAAAGCCAAAGCTATGGAGCACAACAGAGTAGACGGAACTCCATGGGAGAATAAGGGCGTAGGACCACTTCGCATGCTTAGGAATAAGTCGACTGGCGTTGTTAGTATCCTTATGCGACTCATTCCGAGTGGTAATATCATCACCAACTCAAGACTCCTCGGCAAGTTTACTCCTGTGGTGGATAAGACGACAGTGAGGATCGTAATTCCACGAGACTCAAAACCTGTTTCATGGGTCATGAGGTTCAAAACTCCTGAAATCGCAAGTGAATTTGCGAAAGCTTATAACGACAACAAGCCATCATAATGACAAGTATCTTATTTGGTTATGTTGAAAAGTCTGTCCGGTCGGCTAGTGTACGTTTTGCCGAGGAGCCGGATACTCTTTTCAAATACCCCTATTACCTCAATTTGCATGCCATTCATCTAAATTCGATTTGCTCCTCATAGGTGTATCATAAGTAGAAATTTTTTCTTTTCTGGAACTCGGTTTCTTTTTATCGCAGCATGCATGATGGAGTACAAAACACGGCATTCACCAGGCGGGCTTGGCATGGAGGCAGGGCTGAACCAGATTTTATATAACTATAATTACTCTTATCCTAGACAAACAACGATTAGTTGTTGCTGCCTGTACCTGCTCTAAAGGCCTCTAAAGCACGCCCAAAGTATCTATAACCTGGTAACAATTGAACCACTAACCCGTCGAATGACCGAGTAGACGAAGCGGATTACACGTTGCAAATGAAGATTCATTGTTTCGACATCTCATCTAGCGTTGTCAATACAGCCTCACAACATTTTTTACTGCACGTCGTATCGAAATTCAGCTCTCTCAACTCAGACCTCTCCTAGAAGATCCTCTCCAGCCAGCTAGTCAAGCACTACGAGCTCTTGCCCACCATCGACCACCCCATCAACGCCCCTCCTTTCCGCCAGCTCCCCCAACCACAGCTCCCCCTCGGCACTCACACGGGCCTGCCACCTAGCCCCCACCGCCTTCTCTCCCTCTCAAACTCCTTCCCGCCAATCCCAAACGGCCTGCCTTCCTCGCCCTCTATCCAATCCTCCATGCGCCTCACTGCCCCGCACCAGTGTCTTGGGATCCCATTCCTGCGCCGCTATTTCTTCTCTTGGTCTTCCGCCGTAGAAGCTGGCCCGGATCAGGCAGCCGGTGCGGGCGCAGCGTAGCTCGTTGAGGGCGAAGACGTGCAGGGCGATGCCGCAGGCGGCGAGGGCGGAGCGTGTACTGTTGCGGTTGCGGTTGCGCAGATGCAGGCGGGACACAAGGGGGCAGAAGAGCGAAAGGTGCATTTTGGATTGGTGAGACGGTTGCATACCGCCAGGTTCTGTAGTGGATTGGTGGTGATGTTGAAACTGGGGCCGACCCCATGGAAACTATGTTGGGGCAGGGACGGGTTGGTTTTCGGAAGGGGAATCCAAATTCTGAGCGTCCCTAAGAACGTTAGGAATGGTAGGGGAAAGTAGCATGTGGCTGTCAATGCAAGGGATAGGCGCATCTGTACAAGTCATGATACATATTCCTCTCCTATCACTGCCCCAGACTTCGTCTAATAGTTGTCGAATACTGCCCTCCCGGCCCTCGCAATAATTAATATAAAACGCTGTGCATAGCTGCTCTCACTTCTCGCTGACCACTGCAATTGCCAATACCGTAACCTATAATGTGATTATAAAAGCAGAAGAATTAGAAATTTCATAGTATAAAAGTGGTAAGAAATGAGGTAGGGACAGAGCTTGGGAAACTCGCGTTGTGTGATTTCGTGGTTTCAACCAGATTTAATGTTGTAAAACGTCTCTCGTGTATGCCCCGAAGCTGTTGGTTCGGATTATTATACCGCAGGAGGAAATTCAGAATAAATTCCACGCGTATTAGGGTCTACATCGACAGCGAAGTTGGCGAAAAGAACTATGGCTCTAACGTCTAGCCTATTGGGTTGACTTGCCACCGAGGTTTCTGGAGAGTGGAGATGCACGGAGCCTGACGCCGAAAACTCCTCACCTTTCCTAAACCCTCTCCCTCCTCCCATCCATCCGAATCGCATAAGATGATACCACCCACAGCATATTTCGGAAGCTCTTCTTCGCATCTATACGGGTGTTCTGAAAACACGTATCTTTGGCATGAGTTAGTGCACATCGGTAACTGCGTAGAGCCTCATTATATACACCAAGTGGGTGAATCACAGACACCCCTAATTTAACCTTGATATGGTAGTGATCGATGCCAGGCCGACAAGGGCGAAACGCGTGAGAAAGTTAACTGGCGACATGTATCCTCTAATGAAGGATGGGAGGCCGGCAGCGAGTATTAATAAGCATGTTGGTCGTGCGTCTGCGGAGTTCTAAGTTTATTGGTCCTTTTTCCTACCGAAATAGACGGGATGTGCGCATGGCGGCCATCATTAGTACAGTGAGAGATACTAAACTATTTCAAATCTTCAGGGAGCGACGCTAGATGCTCGAGGCTTCGTTGCCATTATTGCGGCACTGCAGTCAAACTGGCTGGCGTATTAAGCTTTATCTACTTTTAGTTAGTAGAAGTTGAAGCGAAATTATATCTTAAGCCACTTACGCCATACATACGTACGAGGACGCCCCGCGTGCAAAGAACTAAGGTTATTAGTTAACGCACAAGTATTTTTGGTGGAGGTGGATTCTGTCTATAGGAGGTGGATGTCGAAATAAGCAAAACTTTGTAGGTGGATTTGGTATTAACCGCTTGATTCATTTCCCTTATAATATCCCAAGAAATCGGGCCGCTTCTCTATATTATTTCTATAGTTTCAGTTTTAATTTAGTTCCATTTCTATGTTTTGGTGAAATGGTACCAATATCCATATACTCTTGCTGAATTTTGCCAATTTTATTTCTGCATTAGCGTTTGTAGTGAAATTCGGCTGGCTGCGTTCACTTATTCGACGGTTCGCGAACGTCTTCCGTTCTTTGTCAACCTCACTCTACTGTCCTCGCCTCACCTTCTCTTGCTTCTTGAGCAAGTTCCTTCTGAAAATCATCTCGATTAATTGCTAGCTGCGAGCATGGAATAATTCTACGTAGTATAGAGTTCACACTCTGCCTGCACCTCACCGTCTCCCGCTTTCGTGGGTCCAGTCTCTCTCACGTTCACGCAACTTTCCTGGACAGCTGCAGTCTTGTGTCTTGCACAGTCTGAGACAAGCAGTTGAAATATTACTACCTCACTTCTATTGATTTACCTTTCACCCTTCCCAGCAACTTTCCTACATCAGTCATCTAACAACTCAACTCATTCAGTCTCTCTGAAGCACCACTCTCAAATAAACTCACCCAAAGTCACTCGACCATCCCACTAAAGTGCCAATCCGGCGTAAAGCCACCATGGTGCGTTTCAACACCATCTTCGAGCCGAATCCGTACCCCACGCACAAAGTCATCGGCCCCACCTGGACGGAATGCGAGACCTGCGAGAGGACCGTCAAGACAAAAGACTGGAACTCTCATAGAGCAGGCAAGAAGCACCGCGAAGCCGAGCAGGCTTTCCAAGACCGGAAGAACGCAGCCGCGGCCGGGCTGACCGCCGACGGCTCCCTTGCCACCGCCGACGCCGGGACTCTCGGTGCCTACATCACCAACGCGCATGGCGCGACTGGCAGTGGTTGCCATAATTGTGGTCAGGAAGGTCATCGTGCCCGTGACTGCACCGAACCGAAGAAGAGCGGCGCTGCCTGTCACAACTGCGGTCAGGAAGGCCACCGTGCCCGTGAATGTTCTGAGCCGAGCCAGCGCGGAGGTGGCGGCGGGGCTTGCTTCAACTGCAACCAGGAGGGGCATATGTCCAGAGACTGTCCCGAACCGCGACAGAGAGGCGGTAGAGGTAGCGGTGGGGGAGGAGCTTGTTACAATTGTGGCGAAGAGGGCCACATGTCGCGGGACTGCCCCAACGCCCGTCAACGAGGCGGTAGAAGCAATAGAGGCTGTCACAATTGCGGTCAAGAAGGCCACCGTGCCCGTGAGTGCCCGGAACCGAGCCAGCGTGGAAGCGGTGGTGGTGGAGCGGCCGGGAAGTGCTTCAACTGCGGCAGCGCAGGCCATCTCTCGAAAGAATGCACCGAGGAGCGCAAGATCATCTGCCGTAACTGCGACGCCGAAGGCCATATCTCGAAGGAGTGCACTCTACCAACCGATTGGTCCAGAGTCAAGTGCAAGAACTGCGGACAAAGTAAACTATCTTCTACAGGCATCTTGAACTGCCAGAGTAAGAAACATTGCTAACGCTTTCTTAGTGGGACATGGCCCTAGACGCTGCCCGGAGCCCAAGAAGGAGGAAGAGGTTAGCTCCTGGGGTGCTCCTGCCGAAGGGAATGGCTGGGAGGCTTCTGCGAGCTCTGGCGCGCAAGGTGCCTGGGACTCCAGCACTGTCGATGCTGATGGCGGTGCTGGTGGGAAGCAGGCGGGCTGGGAAGGCGCTTCTGCCTGGTGAATCAGTTGCTGCTGTCACTGTTAGGTCCTTTACATTCTGAAAAGTTGATGGGTATCTGGGACTTATTTCGAAGGCGGCTGGATGGGTTGGACGAATAATAGAGGCTATGTCTCAGTTTGTGTTGCAAGCTCCAAGCAGGATGCAAGGATCGCATTTGCCCGTAGCTTTACAGCTCTAGTATGCAGTGTAAAGACACTTTCACAATCAAATGGAAATAGCGTATAGCTCACCTTCCTGACTACTGACCCGGCTCTCATGACGTGTTATCCCGAAGCCATTCACACACACGGCGATGCAAGGAAGCTCATCCGCGCATACCAATATATACCCGTATTTCATTTCCTCAGCGGACTGCTAGACCAGCCTAGCTAACCCCCATATACTCGTACATCCCGGAGTTATGTCCCTTTGGTCCAATGGCCATTGCCGCATCGCTGCCTCTCTCTATCTCAACTCCGCTCAACAGCTTTTCCGCCGCACGCCGCAGATAACCGTGCAAGATATAGTACAACGAATCGAAGAGAAAAAGATCAATAGAATGCAGAACCACGCACGCAGTCGTCCAAAACGCAATAGAGAGCCGCCAGTCGTAAGTATGCCGAATCACAAAAAGATGCTGAAAAGCAGAACACGGAGCCGCCCGAAACAAAGGAAATAAGTAGTATAAGAGGTATAATAATGAGTTGCATGGACAAAGCTGTGAGAAGAAGGGGGTAAGCATGTATAAGAAAGGGTATATTGGTGAGAAATGGTGGCTAGAGGTGGTCTAGCGCCTGTACTAGCGGGCGGGCCTGAGGTGGTTGGTCGTAATATTGGGGTAATGAAAGGCACAGGGAGGGAGGGGGAGAACGTATAATAAGAGGGGCTATGTATAGCTTGAGTTTGTGTGACGAGATTACGCTTGGCTCAATCGCTTGGCTCAATCGCTGAGGTCAATGACCATGGCATCTGGACGAGACGTCGGTGGCGCGGACGCGGATTGAGCTGCGCGCGCCGAACCTAGATCGTCTTCATCGGGACTGTCACGATCCTGAATGCCATATTTGTCTATAATCTCGGGCTTCGGCTTCCAGCTGCCATCCTGCTCCACCACAATAGCCCGCGTGTCGAGCATGTTCTGTTCGGACAGCTTTGCTCGCACTTCCTCCATGAAGCCGTCAACCATTAGGTTTTGTGGCCGCACATCCGCTTTGCATAGTGGGCATTTCCATTCATCAACGGCAGTCGGCCATGTCGGTTGCTTCCGTCTGCGGGTTTGGAGGAAGGTTTGGAGGTCGAAACAATCGTGGTGCAAACATTCCCTTCCACGGACCGGGACGTCAAAAATGCGGCAGGCACTGAACGGATCAAACAAATTGATGGAAATGTTACTGCTGACAATTGCAATTTCGTCATCTCCACCGAGACCTGCCAGGCTTGTCTTAATTGCAGCCTTAACCTGCTTAGTTGGAATACGATTCATCCTAAAGCAGTCTTGTTTGATCTCTTCATGGCTCTTTACCCCAACAATCTCGATTGCCAAGGCACAGTTGAGCGGCGCTCGATTGGGTATCTGATGCATTACAGCTATCTGTAAGGAATTTTCGCCTTCTTTGAGATGTGGAGTGAGGTCGATGGGAAGATCTTTGCCGTTATGCAGTTTCTTTCGTGGGTGCAGTATATGTTCATTCAGTTTGAAGTACGCATACGGCAGCCACGAATTGTCAGCAGCCATCCAGGCGGATTCATCTGGTGCTCGAGGAGATGTCCACTTGATGGAACGGAGGCGGTATGTCTGAGTCAGCTCGCCTATTGCCCGAGTTGGCGGCTCACCTAACTGCCCTGGCTGATCCTTAGGTATAGTCTTAACGTCCTCTTCAGAAACTTTAAATTTCCAAAGTTGCGTTGGTGCATTGGCGGCCAGCATGGTCGGGAATATGGCGAAACCTTTGACAAATTGATAGAGCACCTTTGGGCCAGATTCTGGTGTCCCTTGCTCGGGCTTCAGTATAGGGCTCCTCAGATGAGCCTGATGGAGAGCAGATTGAGTAGGATTAGGTTGGGATGGTTGAGCCCTTATTGAGCCCCGAGGAGGAAATAATAGTCCACGCCGAGGCTGTTGGTGAACTTGCCGGTGCTGCTGAACCGCGGGTACTGAAGCGATTGATGGTTGCTCGGATATTGTTCTAGCACCACTGCTGACAACAGTAACGGGCGGTCGAACCACTCCAACTCGAGAATCACCCCACCTCAAATTTTGTGTCTGTACATGTACCACTGGGTTCGAAGCCCTTCTAGGCAAATTCAATTCAGAAGGTGGCCTTCCTCTACGATGCTGCAACTGTTGCGGTTGCGGCCGTTGTGATTGCTGTCGTTGTTGTGGCTGACCTTGTTGAGGAGATGCATTTGGTGGAAAACTCCCTCTTCTAAACATGTTCTCATGCTGAAGATGTAGTATTTTATAACGACGACCGTAATTTTCATTTTCCCGAGAAATATCTGCTTTGCTGTACAGCAGTATTTGAGGTGTTTGCTTTTGAGTTACTCGTCTATGATACTCGACTTGATTCTTGTGGAACAAATCTTCAGCCTGTGATACTAGTGGGGACATCTGACCACCTGTCTGAGCCCAAAAACTTCGCAGTGTTGCAAGGAAAACAACGCGCTGAAATACAGCGGACACGATTCCAAGTTCCTCAAATAGTTCTCGTACAAGTGGAGGATAACGCCGTTCTACACAACGGCGCTTCAGATCAAAGAAGTGCATACCTGTACGGTCGGCAAACCTAGCGAAAGCCTCTTGTTGCTGTTTATATTTAGTTGGCCAGCTAATTGCAATTTGTCCTAATGGCATTGGAAAGTCAGAGAACCATTGAACAAGCCAGGGTGATATGTTGGAATTTGAGTCAAGCACTTGGCTAATGCAATCCAGTGCTTTTGGTAAAGCTGGAAGAGCTCTCAAATTTGGTGGAAGTGAATTATAATTAACAGTTGCGAGGCAGAAATACTGATGGATGGAGAGGTAAGCGAAGTCTTTTGAATCGACAGCCTCTTTCAGGAGGCGTATCCTTTGTCCGTCTCTGATTTGAAAGCCATGCATACCACCAAAACGCGAAATTAAGTGCCGAAGTGGTTGGTTACAATCATCAGATGTGAAGTAATCGTCAGTCGGAGCTGGAGATTGCAGCACTGGAGATTGACGGTGGCGTTGTTGTGCTTCTGTTGCTGCTGCTGCTTCTGTCCTGACTTGGGCCTCAGCTTGGACGCTCGCTTGAGCTTGAGCCTGAGTCTGAGCCTGAGCCTGAACCTGAGCGTCCTGGATGTGTGCCATTGATTGCGCGACTGCTTCTGCCGGATTTCGATCCTGAAGTTGCGCTTGCTCATGAGACCGTGACTTTACCTGCGCCAAAGCTTGTGCCTGCGCCAAAGCTTGTGCTTTGGCCAGAATGACTTCATGCTGCGCCTGCACTCGCTCAGCATCTATGGTTTGGGATTGTAGAAGCATTTCAATCCCCGTTGCTCTAAGTGCTTGCATTTTCTCCGAGACGTGGCGCTTATTCATAGCCAAGACATCCGGTTCCATTGGCCTCTTTCCAGCTGTAACCATTTGCCCCTCTGGGGTAAACGCACCATTTTGCCGTCCGCGACTACTATTATGGTTGGAAATGTTGTCCGCAGCCCCTGTTCCTCTACCTGCGTCATCCTCAGTCCGATTAGCCGTATTATTAGTTGGGTCGGTGTTGAGGTCGTCGCTTGGTGCTGGAGAAAGCAGAATTGCGTCGGCTGTAGGCCTTGGAAGCACATCCTTTCGAGGTGACAGAGTGTTGGCAAGCTGTGGGGAGGTTGAATTGGAGGCCGGGTGCCTCTCAAGATTTTCCTGTGACTGGCTTCGTGAGATTCTCGAAGTGGACGACTGGTTCGGTTGTGGTGCGGTATAGACGTTGGTTCGGTTTGCTGGACGCGGACGGAGCTGAGTCGCCGGAGCGCGCGGGACGTTCTGAGCCCCTGACACCATCCATGACTTCTGCTTTCCTCCCAAGAAGTGATTTAACGTCGAGGTGGACGCGGCCACAGGATCGGGCTGGGGTTCCGGTCGTCGACGGCCAGCGGCCATTCTCTCGTTTTTGTCGACTCGTCACAAGAAGCGCAGTGGGTTGCCCTTGGTAAAGTGTCCTAGTGACGTATCCTTCAGCAACCAAAATCGACAGGTCCTATCAAGACGGGTGATCATGGTTTATATCCCCTTCGAGATGAGACGGATTATTTCACTCCAAAAGGCGCCGATTATGAGTAAATGATGAGACTGAAGAGAAGTGAAGTCGACTACAGTAATATCGGGTCAGCGGTGTAGTCTGGAACGAGCTAGTGCACGTTGGCTTGGTGGCTGCTGCAACCTGCAGGTGCACTCCCTCATCGGCGGAGTCACGAGGCCAAGCAGAGAAACAAAGGGGGGCGGAATTCCTCCCTCCACTCTGAACAACGGCCGTTGAAGAAGAAAAGAAGAGACGGAGTCAAGGAGCGGCGAGACCAGCGGCGAGACCAGCGACGAGAGACAAGATAGAGATTGCGAGTGGCTGCGGCGCAGATAATTGGCTCCAGACCTCTCCTGTCAACCAACTGACAGGCAGGCAAGTCGAGACGCCCGCCCTCGCTTGACAAATGCCGGACGTTCGCGCCACCACTCTGCTACTCGAACACCGTTCTTCAACGCCAGTAGTGCATTGCCGCCGATTTCTTAAAAATAGCCCTTTCTTGGACTCGTTCGCCACTGTGTTATTCGCCTCTGTTGACATTGCTTCGACGACGCTCATCTAGACGAGGAGCCTTGTCAGTGTCCTAAATCGTCGGTCCGGCTATGAGCGACGAGTAGCATCACAGGCCTGCCACGCCAGTTGTCTGCGTTTCAACCGTCCCAAGTGCGCTCCATCTGCTGGTAGCCAGATTCCGACTTCGCAATGATCTTTAGCACCGTGTGCAGTTGGTGAATGCCAGCGTTTTGACCTTACGCTGTCTTTGGAGCCGCTTTCTCGCTGAATATACTATCAACATGGCCTCGCGAACGCAGACCGAGCATGCCCAACCTGGCGACATTCTGCTTGTTGTTCGTAAGTGATTTTGTCATTAATTTTGACTCTCGTTTAGTCTGTTGAACACCCCGTCATGTGGGATGCCTCAGTTGCTCAAAGCCTAGACTAATTTGTTGCATGCAGACGAATTCCAAGCTCGGAGCCCTGATGAATTAAGTTTGGCCAGAGGAGACCGAATCGAGCTTATTGAGCGTGACGATGATTTTGGAGATGGCTGGTTCCTTGGACGACATTTGCAGAATGAAAACACTGGTCTTTTCCCCGAAGGTGCGCTTTTATTCATATCATCAACCACCCGGCACAATGAACCTTATTCAAAGGCCGATCCAAAAGTCTAACTTTGTTATCAACAGTCTACACAAGGCCGGTTCCACGAGCAACGCTCACTACTGCTATACAGCAACGCTCGACCCCTCAGCCGCCCTCAGAACCTGCAGCTCCAGTCCATGAAACACCTACGGTTCAGCCTGGAATGGCAGTTTCTAGGACTCCTCCGCCTCCATCTGTTGCTTCAGCAGATGAATCTACTTTAGTAGAACCTTCCTCTCCTGAACCGGTAACCCAATCTCCGTCAACCACTCCACTACAAATTACAACTCCATCCACTCTCAACAACCGATCATCCCTCCCTTCAACGACGGCTACAAGAACTCTTAGCATGGCATTGAGTGGAGCATTAAGTGGAGACCAAGGAAGCCCCGTCATGAACGAAACTCTGAGCGTGATCGACGAGCACATAACTGACATGCACACTCCAAGGCATAGCATCATTTTAAAAGATCTAAGAAGCCCCAATGATTCGGGAAGCGAATATAGCAATCATTTGGACCACCGCTTATCGTATATCAATGGCCAAGAAACTGATGAGGAGGAAAACCTGCACACTGAGGAAGAAGTGACTTCTTGGACGCCTGCACGTGTGGCAGAATATCTAGAAGATGTTGGTGTTGAAAAACGGCATTGCGATATCTTTCGAGAACAGGAAATTTCTGGGGAAGTTTTGTTGGGCATGGATCAAGCAACTATATTCCTGAAGGAGTTTGAACTGGGACCGGTGGGACCCAGGCTTCGCACTTGGCTGAAAATTAAGGCACTACAACAGGAAGTCAAAACTGCGCGCGACAGAGCGAAAGCCATTACTAACTATGATGATGTTGAGGAAGCTAACAATGACGCAAATCGCAACCGAAGTACTTCAATGGGAACTGTACTCCCACGAATTCCAAGTTTAATGGAAGGCTCAGGGTCAAGGACCCCACCAACCAGGCCTACTCAAGCTCGAGCAAGTACTCAAATTGGACAGTCCCCCGGTACTATAATGGAGGCCACATCGCCCTTAGTAAACGTTACTCCCTCACCGGGGCCTACGAGCCCTGCAAATCCTGCAAGTCCTGCAAACCCTACAAGTCCTACAAGTCCTACACGCCCGTCAGCGGCGTCAGTCCGTAACCTCAATCACAATCGGCGGCATTCATCTACCGACTTCTCAGTAAACCCGCCAACACCTACTCAAACCTCCCACAAGAAGCAACCATCATTCGATCGAAATTGGACAATGGGATCTTCACAAAAGCCGAAAGAGCTAACGCGGCCTTCCTCACCTGCCCACACGCACTCGCTCAGTACAGACGGAACAGCTTTCGACATGCCAACCCGGGAATTAGGCATGACAATAGTGTCTCCAATTGAACTGGATCGTGGCTACTTCTCCGGCGGAGAAGTCGACAACCGAAAAGCGCGAAATGTGCTGCGAAAGAAGGACAGTCACAGCCCGACTCATTCTAGAACTCCAAGTTATAGTACCGAAGCAACACGACATGCCGCGCATAAACGCCAGAGTAGAACCGGTAGCACGGATTCGATTGGGGGAGAATCTATCAGCCCAGTCTCACCCGCTGCTAAAGTTTACTATGGCACAAGCCCAAAGGGACACCGTACCTCAAGCGCCTTCGAATTTGTTAAACCGTTAAAATTAGCAAACGACCTCTCCCCTACAGTCACCAAGTTGGAGTATGGCAACTCGCCTAGCATAGATGCGATTGCATCATCTCCCAATATCCCCGGAAGTGAGACATCATCGTTAGGGCGGGAATCACCGGCCCCTACGGGACAAAGCCATTCGCATTTTGCCAGAAAACCTCGTGCCACAGGCCTTCGAGCGATATCAGACGCCATCACTGGGAGCGAGAAGGCACTCATCTCTTCGCATGGCTCAGATGCAGCACCTTCACCTATCAAAGAATCACCAATAAACTCGCCGACAAGAACTGGCTCTAGCACACCCTCCGGGACTTCCAAAAGCTTCGACCTTGAGAACTCGGAGATGGCCAAGCATTCCACTGGCAGCTCAAGCAACGTAACTCCTACTTCGAGCAGTACACGCCGGAAACCAAAGAAAAAGAATAACACTAGCGCCTACCGACTCGGCAGGCAACAGATAACTCCACGTGATGCGATGGTTGGTTGCGACTATAGCGGTTGGATGAAGAAGAAATCTTCAAATCTTATGACGACGTGGAAGACGCGACTATTCGTTCTTCGCGGACGTCGCCTATCCTATTTCTATACAGAGTTCGATACGGAAGAGAAAGGACTCATAGACATTTCCTCACATCGAGTGCTTCCTGCTAATAACGAACGCATTACTGGGCTCCATGCAACAATTACAAGAGCTGCATCCTCTCCATCTTCGCCTCAAAATGCTCAGATACCTACCACCGCTTCGACCGAAGCGGCTACCGCGCTGGCGATTGAAGGGGACACATCAGGCATGTTCATCTTCAAGCTTGTCCCGCCACGAAGCGGTCTTCAGAAGGGTGTGCAGTTCACGAAGCCAATTGTCCACTATTTCGCGGTAGACAACATCCAACAGGGCCGTTTTTGGATGGCGGCGCTGATGAAAGCTACTATCGATCGTGATGAGACGTTCGAAGTCGTTAGTACCTATCAACAGAAGACAATATCGCTTGCCAAGGCGCGAGCAATGCGTCAACGACCGCCAGCACTCATGGGCGATGACGACGAGAAGAAGTCTGAAGATGAGAAGAGCAAGAAATCAAAAGAGGATAGCTTGAAGGAGGAAGCAGAAGAAGACGATGATAAGAAAGGCCTAGCTATCTCAGGCCTCGACGACGCCAAGGTTCTTCTCGAGTACGCTGAAAGCAGGGAGAAGAAGACAAAGAGCACGACATCGCTAGGCGAAAGCGCGAAGAAAGAGATATCTACATAATTTACATAATTTGCGAAATCGGCGAAATCGGCGAAATCACTACTCCACTTTACTACAATCTCATGTTCGGGGCGTTTCTGGAAGATTGGTGGGAGCTACTGGGGGGCGGGCTGAATCTTTCGAAAGGCCATTTCTGATCAATTTGGCACATTTACCACTCATGACACTTGGTGTTTTCGAGATTCATGACGGGGGTCTTTCTATCTGATGGACCGGAAAGGTGGCTGGTTTACTACGAGGTAGTCTAGTACGCTGTTGTAATAACTTACCCATACTGCACATAATGTGTTTCATTTCTCTCCATGTACTCGTAGAATGATTGACGTAGCGCGTTTGTCACTTGGCATGTTTAGTATGGTTTGACTGTATCCCAACACTGGACTTCCAACAATGGCGGAGATGTCACCTTTTATCAGCCAGGCTGTTTACTCTTTTTTGGCAGATGAGGATCTTAATAACTAGACAATTGTTAAACATATCTTGACAAACGCACGAGGACTCGACTGCAGTCATATCAATATAAGCGAACTACTCACCAAGTCTTTCAAGTTTACACACAGACTTCTAACCAGACGTTTGGATTGAACCAATGCTTCAATTGGCTGTAGAAAGAAACCTAGCGACTCAGGACCATATGATGAAGATTGCACATTTACACTAGAGTATAACGAGACGGCGCTATTTTGGCCACTTCGATTCATATTCAAATTTTAGACGCTAGGCATAACTGACAGAACCAACCCCTACAACCCTATACGCATTTCCCTCAATCAAAACCCTCAAACTCGCTCTCTTCCCCCTCCTCCAGGCGCCTCCCAACAGCCCTGTCCCCGCGATCCTCCCCCACACCTTTCCTCATGCGACTCCCCACCACCGCCCCTTTCCGATTATGCTCTACCCGCCTCTCCCACCCACTCTTCGTACTAATCCTAGTCTTGGCCCTCTGCTTCCCGTCCGCCTCCCTCGCCGGCCTGCGCGCCTCCACGCCCCTCTTCTTCAACCGCTGCCGATCGCGCTTACTGGGCGTCGGCAGCGCATCCAGCAGCCAGTCCTTGACGGCGCCCTCACCAGCAGCGCCTTCCGTCCCGCGCAGCTTCTCGCTCGCGCGGATCACGTTAGCCACGTTCTTGATATAGGGCACATCTTCAATCGTGTACAGGGTGACGGCGACGCCGCCCTCGCGGCCCGCGCGCCCGGTGCGCCCGACGCGGTGCACGTATGCGGCGGCCGAGTTCGGCACGTCGTAGTTGACGACGCCGTTGAGCCCGCGGAAGTCGACCCCGCGCGCCAGCAGGTCCGTCGTGATGAGCACCCAGACTTCGCCGCGTCGGAACCGCGCCATGACGCTGTCGCGCGCCGTCGACGGCAGGTCGGCGTGCAGGACCGCGATGCGTGAGCTGCCGCCCGCTTCGGGTGGGATGTCGTAGAGGAGCTCGGCGTGCAGGGCGATGGCGCGGGGAATTGTTTGTGTGAAGATGAGGAATGGGGGCCGAAGCGTGGGTGTCGTGTCTGTAGATGGGGTTGAGGTGGGATGGAGAAGCTGCCGGAGAGCGAGGAGCTTGCCTTGCTCAGTGGCCGCGTAGATGAGTTTGTGAGCTATATTTGGAATCGCGGTGTCTTTAAGACCGACGACAAGGCGAATAAAAGGTGCGCCGGGGGGTAGTGGGTCAGAGGCAGAAAGAGAGATGGAGTGCCTCCTGTCGTTGACTGTGGAAAGCGCAAGTTGTTCGATATTAGAGCCCATAGTTGCGGACCATAGGCTGATACGGAGCAGAGGATTGACGCATGCATTCCAGATTGAGAGGGTCTGCTCACGAAAAAGGGGGTCTAGGAGGACATCTGCTTCGTCTAAAATAAGGTAGCGTACTGTGGGTAATGATGCTATCTGCCCGCTACGCATTTTTAAGACGTTTAGCAGAGCAAGTGGAGTGGTTACAAGAATGGCGGCCTTGACAAGTTCGGATCGTCTCTTTTTGCGTGGCGCCGTTCGAACAGACCGTTCCAGAACTGTGCTATCAGTATTATCGCTGTCATCTTTTGAAGAGTCTCCATGAGGCAATTGACCATCATCAGATGCTTCTCCATCTGAGCGTTCAACAACCTCCATGCCCCTCTTCATGAGAGATATTTTCACCCCTGCGCCTTGGCCAAGCTTTCTTCCTTCGTTAACGATCTGTGCAGCAAGTTCCTTTGTTGGAGCTATAATGATAGCACGAGGTCCAATTTCACTTGTACACCCACCGTTGCTACGGCTATCATCATGTACCGCTAATTTCATGTCGTGAATACAGGCATTCAGAACAGGTATTAGAAATGCAAGTGTTTTACCGCTTCCAGTTGGTGCAACAGTGAGCAGATCAATTTGCTGGCCAAATGGTACCTCCGTCTGCTTCACAGAAGCTCCTTTTTCTCCGCTGCGATGGTCGCGAGCGTGGGCCTCGTAGGCTCCAAGAAGTAGTGGTAAACCCCCAAGCTGGACTTCCGTCGGCACGTTATAGCCTTGTGCTTCAATATTCTCCACCAGCCTCTTCGATATGTTATATCTAGTCCTCAGTTGACCAAACGTAGTCAAAGGCTGCGGATAAAGTTGTACCTTCGTTTTCTTAGAAGCAGGCGTTTGAAGCCGTACCTCTTCCCTCTTCCGTTTCTTGGACTTCTTTTTAGCTGCTGTATCCTGATCTGGTACTTGGTAACCCTCAAGTACAGTGATTTTAAGCTTGTGTGTCCGGAGAACCCGTTTACATTCCTCCTCGATATACGGGACTGAAGTTGCACCCGTCGACGTATCCTCACCCCCAGCTTGAACTTTCAATGGCGATGCATCTCCATGAGATTCCTTATTTTTCCTAGAGGCCAAATTCTTTTCCTTTCCACTTTCCTTGTCCCTCTTATGCCCAGACGAATCACCAAAAAAATCAAGAGCCGGAGGAAGCTCTACCAGCTGCTTACCATCATTTTGACTTCGCTTGTGCTTCTTTATAGATTGACCTTTCGATTGGGCCTCCAAGGCCTCGGGCCGGCCGAAAAGTTGAGGGTTCGGAGCTTCGCCGCTGGAAGGGAGCGTCTGCTTGAGAGCGGTCCGCGAGTGCTTCGCCGACCTTGAGAGCAGTTTGAAAACGTCCATTTATGCTTCTCCGTATTAGGAGGGTATTAGATGCATTCTAGGTTTTGTTTAGGGCTCACTGCGTAGAGAGAACGTTGATAACGTGGTGTATGGGGTTTTGCACGGGTACTGGGTTTTGCTTGAGCTAGTAGACCGCCTTCCTTTTTAAGCTAGTTAATTTCCTAACGTAGAATACTGCCGCCTCCAAGCTTAAATATTAACTTTTGATCTACTTTTCTACCTTACTAAGTAATAGCTATGCCCTCTAAACCTTGTGCACTAGGTGTAGAAGACTGTCTATAAGCTGCTCTAACTGCCTGGCGAATTGGCGGCTTCTATCGCAGCCCAGAAGCCTGCGTAAAGGCCTATAAAGTTACTCCCTCTACCTTTTAAAGACGCCTTTAAGGCAAACACGAATTTTATTAAATTGCCTATATTAACTAATATCGCATTACACTAGCTGGCGAAGCGGCGATTGTTTGGCACTGTATATATCTTGCAAATACTAGATTTCCTTGTTGACTATATATAATCTGGACGATAGCTAATATTATCCTATGCCGCGAATACTCCTACCTCCCTTAGTACCACGAGATTTAACCACTAGGTAGAAACTAGGTCTATTACTTCCTAAAATAATAGGACGAGCTTCAAATCTACTATATATGGTTAATTAACTAAGAACAAGCCATAGCTGGTAATAATATTGCCCTTATTATAAAGTTCTTTACTAACTACTCTAATGCAAAGACCCAGTATAATATTAAAGACGATAATACCTGGAATATGGATGAAACTGGTACCTTAATAAGTTATATATATAGCGCTAAGGTGGTAATATTGCGAGGCAGAGCTACTAATTTTAAGACAGTTAATGGCTCTAGGGAGTAGGTCTTATAAATTAATTGCATTAGTATGGTGGGGACAACTATACTACCTTTTATTGTCTTTAAAGGCCACGTATATACTAAGAGAATGTGGGAGGAAGCTTACGAAGCTCTTAGCAACTGCGCTATTAGCGTTAGTAAGAATGGCTGGTTAAATTAGGAAATTGGACTAAAATGGCTATAGCACTTTAAGCACTATACCTGGCAAACTAAGGTATAGTAGAGGACGGCAGTAAAGATAGTAGAAGAAGGAAGAAATAGTAAATTAATTAGCTATTAACTACTAGTTATAGACGGCCATAGCAGCTATATTAATATCAACTTTATTAAGTACTGTTGGAACTATAAGATTATACCCATATACCTACTACCGCATTTAACGCACTTACTTCAGCCACTAGATCTTATAATTTTTTCACCTCTTAAGCGCGTATACTCTACTAAAGTTGACAAATACGCAGCTTGCGGTATTACTGGTATAAATAAAGAGTATTTTCTAAAGATACTTAGCGAGATTTGGCCTTAAATCTATACTAAAGCGTTAATAAGGAGCGCCTTTGAGGCGGTAGGTCTCCTCCTATATAACCCAAATTAAGCCCTTGTACGCTGCTCTGCTTGGCCATCTACTCCTCCACCTTACCTAGCTAAGGTAATAATTCTATCCTTACCTCTGCATCCTCCCCCTCCTAATAGCGCCTATACTAGATCTTGTTACCAGCAAACAATTCTTAATTTAGAAATAACTCTAGAGGCAATAGAGGCCTGCGTTAACTTGCTAATAACGCACCTATAATCTTTAGAGAATAGTTTTAAGCTACTATAGGTGGAGAATAAGGAGCTTTAGCAACATACTAATAAGAGGCGGGTAAGGAAGTAGAAACAAATAGTACTCTCTAAGGAATTGGTTCTTACACTAGCGGCAGCTTAGGAGCTTGCTGCTAGTAAGGAGGCTGCTGTAAGGGCTAAAGAAGAAGCTAAGCTAGCTAGGGATATACTGTGGAAGAAGCGTTAAATAGCAGCTACGCTTAAAAGAGAATAGGTAGAGGCTAGAAAGGAAGCTTGGAGGATTACCACTAATATAAAAAAGCTATTTACGCTTTATAATAGAGAAGTAAAGAATGCTGTAAAGGCAATAAAGAAGGCGTAAAAGGCCTCTAACGCTGCCGCTAAAATTGCTTGCTAGAAGAACACTATTAAGGCTAAATTAGTGGCTACTAAAGCAGCTAGTTAATGGCAATTATATTAATTAACAGCCGAGAGGCTCTAGAAGCAGGCGGAAGAGTCTTCTTCTATATAGGCCGTAGCTTAAGCTATTGTTAAGCAACTCTAGGAGGCAGCTAAGAAGACGTCGGATCTACAGGATCTACTAGAGGATATTAAGGAAGATTAGGATAACGATAATATAAATAATATAAGCGACGAGTCCTCTAATAAGGAGGCTAAGCTAATTAGTGGCGACTAGGGGCAAATTTACCAGCCAATTGAGCTTTAAAACACCAAAAATAGACTTTAGATAGACTTATATATGTATATTAATTGCTTTAAAACTCCTTACTAATAATGCGATGATTTACAATGGTCTTTACTAGTTATTTGCCA
>Ga0307507_10001224_pt1 | contig 57267 bp, 24 predicted proteins | sample 7_EM_MG_FD_207223 | JGI IMG/M metagenome (GOLD analysis project Ga0307507, IMG submission 207223) | Populus trichocarpa ectomycorrhiza microbial communities from riparian zone in the Pacific Northwest, United States - 7_EM | ecosystem: Host-associated > Plants > Roots > Unclassified | place... | reverse complement strand
AAATTAGTACCTTATTAATAACCTAAATAAGGGCTTTATTAAACCTAGTTAAGCCCCTTTTAACTCGCCTATTCTCTTTACCAAAAAGCTAAATAGAGGACTTTGTTTCTGTATTGACTACTATAAACTAAATAACATAACCCGCAAGGACTGCTACCCACTGCCCTTACTTAATAAGACTTTAACCTAAATAAGTAGAGCTAAAATCTTTACTAAGCTTAATATCCGTTAAGCCTTTTACCAGATTAGGATGGACCCTAGATTAGAAGATCTTACTATATTTCAGACCTATTATAGAACATATAAATACAAAGTACTTCCTTTTAGACTAACTAATGGACCAGCTACGTACTAGCAATATATAAATAATATACTCTTTAACTACCTTAACAACTTCTATATAGCCTACCTAGATAATATTATAATCTACTTTAAGAATAAGTTAGAATATAAGGAGTATATTTATAAAGTCCTATAACGGCTCTATAAGGCTAGTCTCTAGGCCAATATTAGGAAATTAGAATTCAGTGTTAAGCGTATAAAGTACCTAGGTTTTATTATTAGTATAGACGGAATTAAGGCCGACCTAGAGAAAACGGCTATAATTAACCAGTGGATACCCCCACGGACCGTAAAAGGGGTGCAATTATTTCTAGGTTTCTGTAACTTCTACTAATGCTTTATTAAGAACTATAGTAGGATTACCTAGCCTCTTAACCGCCTTACTAGGAAAGACCAGCTATTCCACTTTAACGCCGTATATATACAGGCCTTTAATGAGCTTAAAAAACAGCTAGTATTAGCTCCCCTACTTGCCCACTTTAACCTAGAACGGCCCTTAATACTAGAAACTGATGCCTTAAATGGCGTAATAGCCGGCGTTTTCTCCTAGAAGTAACTAAACGGAGAATAGCACCCTGTTATATACTATTTAAAGACTATAATAGATGCTAAGCTAAACTACCACATCCATGATAAAGAAATGCTGGCTATTGTCTCTAGCTTTTAGTAATAGTATGTATAGCTAAAGGGGACCCCTAAGCGTATTAAGGTGGTTTTAGACCACAAGGCCCTAGAATACTTTATAATAACCAAGGCCCTTACAGCCTGGTAGGCATACTAGGCGGATATCTTATCTTAGTTTAACTTCTTAATTATATATAGACTAGGCGCTATAAACCGTGTGGATGCTCTTATAAGGCGTAAATAGGACCTAGGTAACCAGGCGGTTATAAAGATCTTATTATAGACCTAGACACTACTATAACCAGAGCACTTTAACCCCTAGATATAGGCAGAGCTAAATATAAACCCTTTAGATGCTAAGATATGTCCTATTAACTCCATAGAACTTAACCTTATTAATAAACTGCTGTAGGTAAACCGTACGGCCCCTTCTCTACAGGAGTACTATAAAAAGGTAAAGGATGCTACTAGCCTATGGTCCCTTAAAAACAGACTACTTAAGCACTAGGAATGGCTAGTAGTGGCAGAGGAATAGAATTTATGGACCTAGCTTATCACCAAAGCATATACCTAGGTCTCTATAGCCCACCCTAGAAAGAATAAGACCTGCAAGATTATTAGTAACCATTACTACTGGCCTGGAATGGTTATAGATATTAACTGCTATATACGGAACTATAATAACTACCGTAGGTCTATAATTCTACGGGACAAAACCCTAGGACTATTAAAGCCACTCCTAATACTAGAACGCCCCTAGTAGTATATCTCTATAGACTTTTACAAGCTGCCTATAGACCGTAATGGATATGATATAGTAATAATCCTAGTTAACCGCTTTAGTAAGCGCCTATTCTTAATCCCCTGTTATAAGGATATTAATGCTAAGGAGGTAGCCTAATTATACATCTATTATATCTACCAAATTTACGGACCACTAGATACTATTATATTCAATTATAGGCCGCAGTTTATATCAGCCTTTTGGAATAAGTTTACTTAAATCCTTAGCATTAAGCTAAAGCTTTCTATAGTATACTACCCCTAGACAAATAGTCAGACAGAGATTATAAATTAATACTTAGACTAGAGGCTTTAGCCTTTTATTAACTACTTCTAGGACAACTGGGGCAAACTACTACCCCTAATAGACTACGCCCAGGCAACTCTACCCTACAACTCTATGGGATTTACACCTATTTAGCTAGAAATGGGATACTTACCCCATATAAGCTTTAACTGGGAAAGACTAAAGGGGCCACAGACTATATACGAAAAACTATCTTATAAGGAAGCCTAGCAATATACTAAATGCTTAGAAGAAGCTTGGATGGTAGCCTATATAAATCTAGAAAAGGCCTAGAGATTAATAAAACAGTAGGTAAACAAGCATAGGCGTAAGCCTAACTTTACTATAGATAATAGGGTCTAGGTTATAATAAAAAACTAGAAGATAGAACGGCCTAGCTATAAGCTAGACTATAAGATAGTAGAACTATATAAGATCCTTAATAAAGAAGGCAACTTATACAAGGTTAAGCTCCTAGACTTAATTAAAGTTTATCCTATCTTTTTACCGGATAAGCTACGGAAGGCTATAAATAACCCACTACCTAGATAAAAGAATAAGCCTCCCCTACTAATTTAAGTTAATGGCAACAATAAATAGGAAGTTAATAAAATACTAGCCTATAAACTAGTATAAGGAACGCTATAATACCGTGTCTAATGGAAAGGCTATAATCTAGACCTAACCTAGTACCCTACCTGGAACTTTATAGGCTACCCCCAGAGACTTAAAGAATTCTATAACTAATACCCTAACGAACCCAGACCTCTAAAGTACCTTAACAAGTAGATAGAGTACTAGTATAGCAAAGACAATAGGCTGCCTATTAAGCATAAAGACAAGAATACTCTATGGACATAATATGGACATACAAAGCCTAAGGGCAGGCTTTTTTGGAGGGGGGGGTAATGTTATAGCGCTGGTGGAAAACGGTGGATCTTGGCAGATGTGGATTATGGTAGACGTAAGTCACGTAACTTAAGGACCGCATAAAATATCGAGCGGCGCTGCTATTCTTCTCCTTCCTTTCTCTAGCTTTGGATCCTCGTTTATAGACTACCAATTGTACAGGCTTGCGCGTCCCTCTTGCCGTGCTCGTGCCTCAATTGACTGAGTCGCTAACACTACAGTAGTGTATCGGTTTCCGGTTCCTGTACTTGGTTTATTCTAAGCGCACGGCCGCTTAGAAGGCGCTTACTAAATAAGTCTTAGCACTTTAGAGGGGCGGCACATGTGGCTTAGAAAGTGGCGATATTATAAGCTGTGCTACATGTACCTCTACCTACCTATTATTTATACATTTCGAAGCGTCGACAAGGGTATGGCCGGAGCGGCTCGGCCGCCCTCCCTGCTAGCGTCACCAAGGTGTTCGTCCACTTCTCAAGGCATGAGCATATTTAGATTGATTGCTTGCAAAATCGCCTCCCGCTAAGGGTCTAACCTCGCATATCTGCCTTACCGCGCCACATTTGGGCTATAAAGTCAGTCGCACATATCCAGAGCGGAGCTTGCTCACAGTCCTCTTCACAAATCCAAATAGCACTCTTGAACTGTTGGAAATCAAGGATCATTACCGCAGTCACGTGATGATTATATAATCATACTAGTATAGAGGATGCCCCGCATCCTCTATACGTAATACAATCAACTTACATTATACTATGCAAACGCTTATATTTCAACATGAACCGCCTCGCTTTCAGATGCGATTCTTCAGTATAGCTCGGTGTCCCTATTTTCCTGTATGCTCGTTAGCCTTAATAATTAGGACCCATATTCTTAGTAGACGAGCGAGCTACCGTGCTCGTCTCTTCCCCTAGGCTGCTGCATTTGAGCCTCTGAGACCCTATTCCTACCGCTTCCACCCGTCAAACCCCCCGCAAAGCAATGCGTCTTTTACTACGCGGCAACACTGGCGAGTTCAGCCTTACTAAGGACTTAGTAAGTGACGATATAATCCCTCCCTATGCGATCATTTCGCATACTTAGAAGGAGGGCCAAGAGGTCGCCTTCAAAGATTTGATAGATAGGACCGGACAAAGCAAGACCGGCTACAACAAGATCCGATTCTGCGGACAACAGGCCGAACGCGACGGCTTGCAATTATTTTGGGTAGACACCTGCTGCACTAACAAATCAAATTACGTCGAACTTCAAGAGGCTATCAATTCTAAGTTTTGCTAGTACTAGAATGCAGCAAAATGCTACGTCTATGGGCCTGTTCGGTAACGCCAGCGTAGTTATTGACTTCTGGAGGTGGTAGGAGCGCCAGGGGGCCCACATGGCGGCAAATCCGGCGGGCGCCACCAAATAGCACTATTCAAGCTGAAATTTTAAGAGCTGTTCGGTTCTGCCATATAAGTTATCACGTAATCTTGGAAATCGAGGTTTTGTCAGCTGCCAAGGTTGTGTTCCCTAGCGGCGCGCGTGAAATCTGAAGTCATCGTCAACACCTATCTGAACCGTTGAGATGGACCTTCCTGCGAGCGCCAGTATCCCACCGACGCCCTCTCCGGTGCCTGTAGGCCTTACAGAGGCTGTTAACAAGCAGATTGGAGTTGTCCGGCATGGCTCCCGGGTGCTGTCACCTCTCCGCCAGCAGTCGACGCCGTACGCCCGACCGGACTCATCCTCTCGAGAGTCATCTATCCTGTCGACGACGTCGGTTGCCACCAGCTCCAGTGGCCAGAAGAATACTGCGTGGACGGCGACCATAAAATATAGGCTCCTAAAGGCGCTGTACGACAAATCGGTGAAGGGCAACCTTCGCCTTGAGCAAGGCTTCAAGCCCGTTGTTTGGCAGTACGCTCTCGAGCAGGTGGTGCCTGTCGCCAAAGGTCAGGAAATAAATATCCGGAAGTGTAAATCCAAGTATAAAAGTGGCAAGAAGGACTACCGGGCTTGGAGGGCCTTCCAGGGCAAATTAGGGTGGACTTATAGAGACTTATACATCCCATTAGAACCGGCGTAAGAGATAGATGACTAGTTTAAGAAGCACCCAGAAAGCCAGAAGTTCCGCTATAAAGTTATTAACCATCTAGAGTTCCATGAGGAGCTTTATGGCGACTCCATCACTACTAGAGAGGACGCGCCAACTCCACCTGGGACGACTGACGACTCTACTAAGACCGATTCAACTGTTCTTGACTCTGTAGAGTCTTCTTAAGTAATGCCGACGCCCTCCCGGATTCCGAATCCTTTTATTATCTAGCGCCAGAAGGAGGTTGACGCCAGGTTGGCTATCCGGGCGAAGAAGCCGCCGAAAGTAGGCACTATCCTAGGTATGTAGTTGTCCGAACTGAACTCAAATATGTCGAAGTTAGTGCAAGCTCTTAGCGATCCATAGGGTGACGCAATTAAGTTATTTACCCAGGAGTTTTCGTCGCTAAGTTTCTAAAAGAAGGATAAGCTTTTAGACCTATTTAAGAGTCAATTTAACTGCAAGCGCTTCTTATATGCTGGCTTAAAGTGGAATAGAGTCCGATGGGTCAAAAAACAAGTTAGACTCACTATTAACGATCCTAGTGACCGCAAGGACCTGCTTGGTGACCTGGAGGAGCTAGAGAGGCCATTTATTAAGGTAGAGGAGAAAGAGAGAGCTGCGGGAAGCGCGGATAGTAGTAGAGAAAGAGTTAATAGGTGCGAACAGTCCTGGGTAGGATGCTGGAGAGGATAATTAACTTAATGCTAATAGCGAGCTTAATAAGGGCGCCTTTCCTAGTTAATACTTAGCGTTACCAAAATAGTATTAGTCTCGCTTAATAGACTAATAAGAGCTTTAGTATGGAATCGTAGTAAAGGTAATATTATAGGACTTTATCAAACTTTAATAAAACTTCAAGACTTCTATAAACTCTCTCTACTCCACCCGCGCCCTTAACGTGCCCGCCACCCTGCCCTAGGTCATTAAAATTGTCTATAGATAGTTCTCCCACATTAAATCTGCAATCTCCTCTCTCCGGGCGTCTATTTTACGCCTATCTATAAGATCTATACCGTCAGCTTAGTCTTAGGCATCTTGCTGCTCTCTAGCGGCATGTTACGGGACGCGGGGCAATGGCTACAGAGCGTATGTATTCGAGGAGTCTACAAGACGTTGCGCGATCGATCGTAAGGGTCGAGGGCGTAAGGAGGTGATATACCTACGCGTAGCTGACGTAAGCTGTACGCGAGGTGTACGCGAGAGCACGGGGCTCTCCTATGGAGGCCCCTGCGGTGGGGTTCCGTGACACTACCCCCCCTCTTATAGGGCGGAGCTCCGGCGACGCTGTGGTTACTATATATATATAGAAGGGACGCTTAAGGTATAAGAAAGAAAGAAAAGGGGGTATTACTAAAGGCTTAAAACAATGTTATGTAATAAGGCTTGGCACCTAAGAATCTAACTAATTAGACAACTTTAACTGCTGGTTAAAGTTTCTAGACATCTTAATGATATTCTGGTTATGTAATTGCACTTTGCCATTATATAATGGCAAACTGCGGCAATTTAATGGCAATTTGCCTTTATATGGTAATGTACAACGGTTTAAATCTATAAGGGCTCCTATAGAGGATTGGGTATGAAATCTCTGCTTAGGCCCGGTTTCTGTGGGTTTATGTAGTGGAAGTCGCTAATTAGATCCTTTGTATTTTTAAAGTCTTTCTATGGTTGCCATTCTGGCTGATCTATGTTAAATCCTATATAGATAGCTCTGTAGTAGAGCCGCCATCCTCTACCTTTACCAAAGTATTTAGAGTTAATAATTTGTTTAACGGTTCACTCCTTGTGGTTCTTGTCTTTGTTCTTATTTTGGATTTATACTAGTGGGAGTTTAGGCTATATTTGTCCTGGTAGAGGGTTAGGCTGATAAAGGTGTAGTAGCTATAGGTGAAATATGGGCTATACCCTATGGGTAGCTAAGGTAGGCAGAAGCTCTAGTTTATATACAGCTCCCCTGTTAATAAATTGTTTAATCTAGTAGGGGCTAAGGTTTTTGTAATTAAGTGACTTTATAGGCCTCTGCGTGGAGATATTATGTATATCTAACTATACCCAGTTACTAACACGCATCTTAAGTGGTGGTGTTCTGTAATGGTTGGCGAAGTAAGCCTGCTTTGCTTGGGCCTAGGCCATCTCTCCTTTATAGTAGTTAAGTAGATCTTTTATACGGTCTGTATACTAATTAGCAAGTAGCATCTTAAGGCGTTTTCTATATGGCAGTTTCTTATTAATAGGCTCTGGTGGCTCTATACCAGATTATAGGTAATAACCTTTATTTGCGAAGAACGGGGTAAGTCCTGTTATGGATAAGATATAGTTGTTTACTGCAAATTTAGCTAGCGGAAGGTGGTTTACCTAGTTGTTCTAACTATAGGCGACTACCTATTGTAAGTACGCCTTTATACTAGCGTTAGCGTTTTCTGGTTGTTTAGTAGTTTTGTGGTAAAAGGATATAGACATCTTAATGGAGATACTAAGGCGTTAGCAGATCCGCCTCCATATATTAGAGTTAAATTGTGTGCCTTAGTTAGACGTAATAGAGTTAGGTATCCTATGTAGTTAGTAAACTTTGCGGAGGAAGGCGTTAGCAATATTATTAACAGCTACGCCTTTGGTTGGGATGTAGTGGCGTTCTTTTATAAGTTGGTATATTATTATAAGGATGTTCTTATAGGTTTGGCCATGTTATTTACAAGGCAGTAGGTTAACAATAAAATCTATGGCGATATCTGCCTATTGGCGTATAGGTACTGGTAGAGGGTATAGTAGTCCTTGGTACTTTATGTGAAATGCTTTAGCATGCTTATAACTGTGGTAGGCACCTATAAAGCGTTTAACTAAGTCTATTATTTTAGGCTAGAAGTAGTATTGGCTAAGGAGCTTATAGGTTCCTCCTTTACCTAGGTAGCCGCTTAACCGGAGGTTATAGGCCATTTAGATTAGTTGCCGTTGTAGGTCTTCTAAGTTGGGGATAAATAGACGGCCTCTATAATAGAGCCTATTCTCTTTTACTTTTAAGGCTGCTATATTAATCTGGCCTAAGCTTTGGAGGTTAGTAGGTAGTATATAGGTGCTGGCGGTTTTTGCGGTAATTAGTTAATGCAGTAATGGGTTAATAGAGATATTATATGCTATAGTAATAAGCTTGTTAATTTTAGGGGGTAACTCTAGTTCTGTGGTATAAAGCTGAGGTATAGTTAGTTCTGTCTTGGGTAGTATACCTAAGGCCAAGTTTCGTGCTTTTAGGATTATTTGTTGTTGGAATTAATTATAGGGGTTATCTTCTAACTAAGGAAGGTCTTGTAAGCGGTGTGTTAGGCTATTAGGCTTAGTACCTTATACTCCTGGCCTATATGCAATTTTAAAGTTAAAACTAGAGAGGAACTCGTTCTAGCGTGCTTGGCGTTAGTTTAGCTGTTTTATAGTTATAAAGTACTTAAGGTTATGATGATCTGTAAGGACTTTAGTTAGCTAGTTAGGCTCTGCTAAGGAGAGTTCCAGTCAGAATTCCTTGAATGCTTGTATAATTGTGAGAAGTTCCTTATCGTAGATCTTGTAGTTATATTCTTGTGGTATAAGCTTAGACGAGTAGAATGTAACTGGGTAGAGGAGGCCGTTATTACCTATCTGGGAGAGGACGCCTGCGTTAACGTGGTCTGAGGAGTTAGTCTTAAGGTAGAGTTGTTATCCTGGTATAAAGTGAGCTAGGATAGGTGCTTTGGTAAAAGTATCTTTAAGGTCTTAAAACGCCTTCTTGTATTTAGGCGTCTAGATAAAATATAGATGTGTTTTTCTTCCTTTTGCAGAAAGGCCCTTTATTTACATTATTGCTATAAATGGGGCTATAACACCCGAGAAGTTGTATATAAATTTTTAATAGAAGTTGGCGAAACTAAGGAAAGCTTATACGTCCTTAATGCAGTTAGGGATTTGCTATTTAGTAATTGTGTGTACCTTCTTAGGGTCTATATAGACACCCTTAGTAGTAACGATTAGTTTAAGGTATTTTACTTCTGTAACTAAGAATTCGCACTTTTTTAAATTAATGTAAAGTCCTGTATCCCTAAGGCGCTATAGGACCTTTTAAACGTGCTTAGTATGCTTAGAAGGGTCGTCGCTATAAATAAGTATATTGTCTAGGTACGCAGAGCAGAAGTTATTAAGGTAGTTTTGTAAGGCGTTATTAATATAGCTTTAGAAGCTGCCTAGGCCATTATATACGCCAAAGGGTATAATGGTATATTTAAATTGGCCAAAGCGTGATATAAATGCGGTTTTCCATTTATTACCTTCCCGTATTTAGAGGTGGTTAAAGGTGGCAATGATATTAAGCTTAGTATAGATTTTGGCTTAGCTAAGCCGCTTAAGAGTCTTATATATAAGCGGTATGGGGTATTGGTTTTTAATTGTAATAGTGTTAAGTCCTCTGTAGTTAACGCAGAATTAAATACCTTTTTTTAGCTTCTTAGTAAGGAGGATAGGGGCGGCTGTTGGGGATATACTGGGACGAATAAACCCTTTATTGAGGTGCTTGTTGATATACTTTTTAATAACTAGAAGTCGTATACACGATGCAACCGCCTGATAAAGAAACCTTCGAAACCAGCCTAATAGAGCTTCTACGAGCTCTAAAGGACTATGGAAACTCTCCCAATCAATACCATATACCCCAATTCGGCGTTAGTGGAGGTATATATAGTGCTTTCTAGTATGCAGCCCCTGAAGCCGGATCACAATAAATAAATAAACCCCCCCCCCCAACCCCAACGACCCTAATTGAATAACGCGCCCTTTAGGAACGCGTCCTATAGACTATATAAGCGGCAGAACAAACCTAGCAGGCACTACAGAAACGATCTCTTGATGCAAACAAGGAGCGTACTACTATGCTCTCCTTCCTCACTACCGCGATTACGACCCTTTGGGCAGCTTTCGCCACGTTAGCAGAGCTTATCTGGACCTAAGGAAATCAGGAACAATACGCCTAAGATATAAAGGCAATCCGGACAGACATTGGCGCCCTCCGGAGGGCAGCAACGATGGCTATAAAGAGCGGACCGGCGTCCGCAGGTCCGCAGTTGTATGTACACATTGCTGCCACTATACCCTTAATGCCCCAAGCTATGAGACAAGCTACTTATAGGCCCACAGAAGTAAACGAGATTATAATCCGCATAGGCAACGCTGCCGACCGCGAGGAGGCCTTAAAATAGAACAGCTAAGCCCTAGTGCATAAGCTCCAGGCCACAGGACCCCCAGACACCTATAGGATATAGGCCATAAAGAAGCTACAGAGTGGCGATATTAGGGCGTATATTACGGACAAAGACGTAAGAGATAGGCTGCTATAAGAAACGGAGTAGACAAAGGTCCTAGGGCGCTCTGCTACACTAGCCGTACCGCTAGTGCTAGTAGAGGTCTATATGGTACCCATAAGCCTCGCTATCTAGGGCCTAGAGGCTAAGCAGACGATGGAGGATATAACAAAGCAGAACTCTACTATAGCGGGGCTTATAGTAGAGAGGCTAGCGTGGAAAAGGCCAGGAAGAGTCTGGACAGAAGAAAAGGTTAAATTATTGCTTATTATAGGCGTACAGTCAGAAGAGGTAGCAAATGCGCTATTTAATTAAGGCCTCTTTTTAGGAGGAGACCACTACCTAGTTATAAAATACGAGACAACGTTTCTAGTAATATAGTGCTTTAATTGCTAGGGCTTTAACCATATAGCCAAGAGCTGCAGGAGGGAGGCTAAATGCGGACGCTGCGCTAGGTAGTATAATACTAGTGATTGCATAGGAGACCTACCTAAGAAGTGTATTAACTGCAAGGCAGACCACAAGGCATGGAGTAGGGCGTATAGTATTAAGCGGACGCAGTAGGAGAAGGCCGCAGTAATTAGGGCCTTTACTCCAATACACTACGCTGGCGCCTATAAGGCGCCTATAAGCGGACAGCAACTATAATTATAATATAAAATCACTACTAAAGAGGCCTCGCAATGAGCTAAGAAAAGAAAGCTAAAAGAGATAGCTACGCGGGAGAGCTCTGTATAGGCGGAGGAAGGCCCTTAGAAGGTTGGCTAATTATAGATTATTAACTACTCTAGGAGGGAAAGGGGCCAGAGAACCCTCTAATTAACACTCTAAACAGCGCTAAATAGCAGTATATATGCCCTAATTTAAGTCCTGGCAACCTAGGAGCCCCTACTAAGTATAGAGCTTAACGCGGAGATAGAAGCAGAAGCCCAGATCCGGAGAGAGGTAACTATAGGTACTATAACCACACTATAAGAGAAGGCCAGCATGGATCTATTATATTAGGATACCAGAAACCGCTTACAATTATACAGTATAATACCAATAATAGTAGGAATGGCGTACTGCTCTAATTCCTATAGGAGGTGGAGCAGGCGGACCCCCAGCTAGATATACTGGCCATCTAGGAGCCATGGCGCAGTAATTAAGGAAATATAATATGTACTATAAAGTCTTACCACCTAGTATACGCGGGAGTCAGTAACACAAGGGTCTATTTCTACGTAAATAAGGCTATTGACACAAATAAATAGGCGCCTACGCACCACTTAGCGGACGCGTATATAATTAAGCTAGAGGGCCGCAAGCGGACTATCTAGATTTATAACATCTATAACCCTTAATAGATAAATAGTAGCCTCTGCGTATTACCGGAGCTGCTAAGGGTTAAAGGAGAATATATATTATTAGGAGATTTCAATCTACACTACCCTTTTTAGGGGGGTGTAGTAGTAACGAGCGCAGACAACGCGGCGGATAACTTTATCCGCGCTATAGAGGTAGCTGGCCTAAGCCTAGCCACTAAGGCGGGCACGGAGATGTGGGTAAAAGGCATGTTAAGGAGTACGCTAGATCTAGTATTTACCTCCCTATGGATCACTAATAGGCTGCTATAGAGTTAAAGGTAGGACCGCTGGTATATAGGGTCCAACTATTTTCCTATTGCTACGGAGGTAGATGTGGAGGCGTTAAAGGGGCCTCCGCCACCTAGGAGACCGCTATAGAAGAAGGCTAATTAGAAGGTGGTGCAGAGCGAGCTAAAGGGCCGGCTATAGCCTCTATACAGTCTCCCGTGCAATACGAGAGACGACCTAGACGTACTAGTGGAGGCTATATACTAGGCTATTGAGAATACTATAGCAAAGATAGTACCTAGCGCGCGGCCCTTGCCGCAAGCCTTTAAAGCGTGGTCGGAGGAATATATAGAGGTGGTAAAGGAAACCCGGCAGGCCTCTTGGACGTAAAAGGCCTCCCGGTTAGTACCCAACTGGATTAAATACAGAGTCGCATATAATAAGAAGAAAAGGGCAATTAGGTAAAAGGCTAATAGGCTATAGAGGTAGACTGTTAAGAAGCTAACAGATAACTAAAAGGGAGTATAGAGAATGGCAAAATGGGCATATATAGCGGACGGGAAGCTAAAGGCCCTACCACAGTTTCCCCCCATTAGTAGGCCAGGAGAGGAAATCCTATACTATAGCAATAAGGAGAAGGCTACTATCCTTATAGAGCAGTTCTTCCCGCTGCCCGTAGAGGCGGACCTTAGTAATATACCAGGGTTTACGTACCCAGAGCCGCGAACTATAAAGAAAGAAGTAGAAGAGGAGGACATTATTACAGCTCTAAAGGGGCTTGCCCCTAATAAGGCCCTAGGCCTAAAGAAGATTACTAACCAATTCCTTAAGACGTGTGAAGAGCAGCTGGCCCTAGTGCTGGCTAAGCTCTTTAGTAGCTATATAGCAATTAGATATCACCTAAAGCCGTTTAAAGACTCTATTATAGTAGTTCTTTAAAAACTATAAAAGCCGTCCTATACTATAGCAAAGGCCTACCGGCCGATTGCGCTGCTTGACACTATTGGGAAGCTACTTAAGAGAATAGTAGCCAGCCGACTATCCAAAATTGCGGAAGAAACGGATATGCTGCCAGCTAGCTAGATAGGAGCAAGGCTGGGGCGCTTAATATAAATAGCACTAGAGCTACTAACCCAGTAGGTGTATATAGTGTAAAGGAGTAACCTAAACTTAGTAGTCTTACTGCTTAGCCTTAATATTTCTGGGGCCTTTAACTAAGTCTCCTATAAAAGAATGATCTATAATATAAAGGCCTAGGCAGTGCCCTACTAGATAGTATAGTTTACAAAGTCCTTCCTTAAAAACCGAACAACAAGGCTCTTAATTGGGGGCTATATGGCGCAAACAATGTAGACGAACATGGGTATACCTTAAGGCTTAGCGCTGTTGCTAATCCTATTTCTCTTCTTTGCCTGTACGCTCCTGCCGGAGCTATAAGGGGGTACCACTACAGCGTTTGGTTTCGTTGACGACTCTAATATACTAATATATAGCAAGACCACGGAAGAGAACTGCAGAGCCCTAAAAAGGGCATATAAAGTATATATGACGTGGGCACGCCAGTATGGAGTAGTATTTGCCCCTGAAAAGTATCACCTTATCCACTTTATAAGGAGCCATAAGAAGTTTAATATGAAGGCTATAGTTAATATACGCTTTACGGAGGGCCCAGTTAGCAACCTACGTGTGCTAGGGGTGTAGGTTAACTTAAAGCTCAAATGGGGGCCGCATATTAACATTGTTAAGGCGAAGACGGTTACCTAAATAGCCGCACTAACCTGGCTTACGGCCTCTATATAGGGCGCCTCCTTCTAGAAGGCGAGGATGATATACTCCGCTATAGTCCGGCCGGCAATCTTATACGGATATAGTACCTGGTACTTATTGCCAGAGTAGACAAAGCCTAAGGAGATGAGTAAAGCTAAGCTGCGCTAGCTGGACGTAGCATAGAACCTATGCCTTCGCACTATTGCGGGGGCGTATAAATTAACGCTAATAGCAGTACTAGAGCACGAGACGGGGTTCCCGCCGCTTTAGATACACCTAGAGGAGCTAGCTATAGCCTACGCGGAGAGGACGTGGGAGGGGCCGGCAAGAGAGCATATTAAAAGGGAGTGTAATACTATACGGGCTATAATAGCCCATCAGCTCCGGCCCAGAATAAAGCTACTAATACGGCCCACCAGATGGGATAAGCTTAAGAGGATAGCAGCCGCTATCTTAGGGATAGATAAGCGGCTAGAGGACCTATCTAAAGCGCAGTATAGGAAGAGCAGAAGGGCTAAGGTATAAGAGGCGTTTAAAGAGCGGTAGAAAAGGAAGTAGGAAAAGTACCAGAGTATATTTACCCACCGTATAACGGCCTAGGCCGAGCTATAGAATAAGAAGGTCTTTAAACGCCACGCAAAGCTTACTAAGGTAGAGAGTATAATTAATACACTACTTAGAACTGAGTATATAGGGCTTAATAGATACCTCTACTACTAAAAAGTACCAGGGTACCCAATACCGGCCTACCTATGCGGCTATAACCAACAATTAATAATGCACGTAGTGGTATTCTGCCCCAGACACGCCGCTGGCCGAGCAGAAATATATTACCGTGCCAGAACGTCCTTATATAAAGAACTCCTAACTAAGCCTAAGGCTGCTAAGGTGGTTGCAGACTAGTTTATGTAGATAAACCTTCTGCCGTACCTCTTACTAGCTAGAGAGCTGGCTAGGGCAAAGGGAGGAGGCCAAGAAGCGCGTTAAGAGGAGGAAGAGGACTGTGGAGGAGCCTGATCCTAATACCCACCCGTCCCTACCGCCTTGACTCCACCAACCTCCACCGTTTTCTACCTCTACCGTTTTCTATTTCCACCTCCACCGTTTTCCACCTCTACCGTTTTCCGTTTTCCACCTCTACCTCTACTGTATCCCACCTCCACCGTATTCCACCTCCACCGTTTTCTACCTCTACTGTATTCCACCTCCACCGTATTCCACTTCTACCGTTTTCTACCCCTACCGTATTCCACCTCCACCGTATTCCACCGTATACTTGGTAGAATACGGCAGAATATGGCAAAATATCTACCTCCCTACTATAAATTTCGACACCACCAGCCTTGCGGGCCGCTAGCCCACGCCCTACCTAGACGACGGGAGCAACTAGGAATATACCATAGGACCAACCCCAGGACACCGAACCTAGGCCCAGTTATACACCCACTAGACGGACCTAGGAGTACGCATTAAGATGGCTTTTCTGTAGCGCCTCAAGGAGACGTCTACTCGTGCTTAGTAGTTACTATTTAGAAGAGAGGCCACATAGGCCACGTAATAGAAGAAGGAGAGGTTTTACCTGGCTCTGTACGGTTCCCCTCTTATGTATATAATACACCTACATAGACCCGCTGCATGGACCCTAATGGGAACCGCAATAGCGTAATTGAATATTATTATTATTATTATTAATAACTAGAAGTTTGTCTTTTAATATTAGGTAGAGTCTCTTATAGGGTAGCGTTTTTCCTTATTTAATATTAATGGCGTGGTTATTAGGTTAATATAGGGGGAGTGTATTTGCGCTCTTTTATAAGCATATATTAATAAAGTTATAGTACCTTTTAGGGAGGAGCTTGTAGAGTTCCTTGTTAGTAAATCCTTTTTTAAGCTTTATAAACTTCTTAAAGTCTAAAGGTAAAAGTCTGTAGAGTTTAGTGGGGGTATTGTTTTTTAGAAGGTTAACTATATCTATCCTATTACTGTAGAGGATGTAGTTTTATTCTTTATTAAGCTTATATAGTTATAATTGGGAGGCTGTGGTAATAGTCCAGCCTTTTTTATATGCTATGTGGTAGAAGGCCGCGGCACTTATATAGTGGTAGTTGGTTATAGGTGGGGTAATAAGGGGTTCCTTAGGTTAATATCCTAGGGAGTAAATAGAGGCGGCTAGGCTGTGCCCTAGGCAAGTCTCTCTGTAGTATTTAGAGTTAAAGGTTACTTCTCTCTTTTTCTAGTTAATAGTGGGGTTGTATTGTTTAAGCTAGTTCATTCTAAAGATAATAGGGTAGTTAGTAAGTGGTGTAATATAGGCCTAGAGCTCTTCCTAGTGCCCGTTTATATCTAGGTAGAGTTGTGCTATATAGGTAATCTTCTATATGGTACAACTACTATTAGCAAGCTATAGGGCGCGGGCTTTGGTAAGGGGTAAGGTAGGTAGGTTATAAGTATATATAAATTGGGTATCTATAAATTTATTAGTAGCTTCGCAATTAATTATAGAATGGCTTTTATATTGTTTTTTGGCAGTAATTCCTATTATAGGCAAAACTATTTATTTCCATCTATTTATTTTTACTAAGTTATCTATTAAGCAGGCTGATATATAGATCCCTTTATTGTTAGGTGTAACGGAACCTTATAGTAGGAACTACAGTGGGTTCTATTATTGGGCTAGGTATATAGGTAAGAATAAAACAACAATATAATAACAACTGGTGGAGTAGTTGCCTAATAGATTAACTCTAATTATATTCTAAGATTTACTATAAAGAGAGAACTATCTGGGTAGGGACTATAGTCCTTTAAATACATAACCTTACGCCTAAGAAATCCCTTTGCTCTATAAGGTACGTATGCTCTATACGCTCTATATAGATTATATAGATTATACAGATTATATAGATCACATTACGTAACCTTAGCTACTATTCTTTATCATATAGTTCCACCAGATCCATCCTGGACTGTGCCTATATTAACTAACTAGCTTCCTCTAACTCTTCTCTAAGTAGTTATAATATTATACTTAAGCTGTCTATAACACTATCTCCCTCCTCTTTATCTTCGTCCTTAAAGATTTCTAACATCTCTAAGTTATCTACTAGAGGTATAATGCCCGTTTAATTAACCTAGTTAATATCTCTGCTTATTATACCTAAAGCTTCTTCTTTTTCTTTAACCCTTTATTATACGCGTACGGTTTCCTCTATACTATTGCTAGGTAAGATAATGCTGTCTCTATGTTCTTGTTATGCAAAAGAGGGGTTAGTCTATATTGCGCTGGTAAGCCCTTCCACCTAACAACCTTTCTCTTGTTTGGAGTGCACTAAAGCAAACATTTACTCCTCTTGTAACGTTCATTCTGTCTCTAATGCTAAGTATACGCGTCCTATAACTCTTAACAGTCTTTAAGTTCCCTAAGTAACTTATTATAGGGTCTTATATTTAATCTGCCGCTGCGAAACTTAATAATAAGCTCTTGGCCTCCCTTACTAAGCTTTAACATACTTATGCTACCTATAAGGCGTACTTGTCTACCTTAGCGCGTCTTCTTTGTCTTAAAAAGGTTTATAAGAAGGTTTGTTCTAAGGAGTAGAAACTTGTCCATTAAGGTTTACAGGAACTTAGTGATGAAAGACTAACCCTTCTTCTAACTAAGAGGGAAACAACTCTAAGTAGCTCGGTAGGTGCTCCTCTTAGGTCCCCCTTAGGTAACTTATTCTTTAGCAATCCTTCCTTATTAATATTACCTAACCCTTTTTCTTCTAATACTCCTATACCTTTCCTATAGCGTTCTTTAAGTTACTTAATAGTTCCTAGGTAGTCTTACTATAGCCTATCTACTTTACTTTATACTATATTTTATCATCTACATCCTTATAACTAATAATCTTTAAAACTTGCTATTTGTCTTCCTTCTATCCTCTATACGTGTCTGCCTTATAGACTAGTAGCTTAACATTCCTATATACTGGCTCTAGCATTACAACATGTTATATAGGGTAGATTTTCATTTTAGCTAGTAGGTTTAACTTATACATAACCAATAAAATTCTTTGCTTAACTTTAAAAGGTCCTAGTCTAATGTAGTCCAATTTCTTGCTTAGTCGTCAACTCTTAAAATTTTTATATAGTAGCCACACTTTATCTCCCTCCTTAAGATCTGGTCCCTTAGATCTCTTAGTATTATAGTACCTTTTTATTTATTCTTGTACTAGTTTAGCTGTTTCTTTAAGGTCTATATAAATATTCATTAACATCTCCATTCTTTGCTTAGCTATACTACTCATCCTTTTTGCTTAACGTGGCGATAACAATGTTCTTAGCTTGTACCTATAATTCGCCTTAAATGGTGATGTCCCTATTCCTTCTTGTGGTGTTATATTGTATACAAACTATATAACTGGTAATAATAATACCCAATTATTTTATGCGTAATTAATATAGTGCCTTAGATACTACTCTAGTGTCTAGTTTAGTTTTTCCGTTTATCTGTCCGTTTACGGATAATATACTGTAGATGTTACTATGTAAACCCCTTATTCTGCCAGAAACACTTCCTAAAATACTGCTATAAATCTTAGATCCCTATCTAATATAATCTTATCTAGTACTCTATATCTTATAAACACTTCCTTTATATAGATTCTAGTAATATCTTCTACTAATATCTTTTTAGTACATGCTATAAAGTATCCCTACTTTATTAGCTTGTCCACTATTACTAAAATTATGTTATAATCTTGTCCTATAATAGGATCTCTTAACTTTAGTAACTTAATAATAAAGTCCTATAATATAGCCTCCCATGGTCTTCCTGGTGTCTTAATAGGTTATAGCCCTCTATACAGCTTATACCTTATTAGTTTATTTCTTTAGCAATCTAGACATTTCTTTATAACTTATCTTGCTAGTCCCTAGATTCCTTAAATAATATACTCCTTTTAAAGTCTTAACACTAAGCCTATAGCTCCATTATGTCCTTATATTATTCCCTTATAGAATTCCTTAACAAATTCTTCTGCGATAGACTTAGGTATATATATTGCTTCTCTATTTTCGTATTGCTTTAAGTCTAGATCCTCTACCTATGTTTCTTAGATCTTTTATATCTAATCACTCTCTAGTAATTTATAGATCTGACTTTCTTTGGTTGCTGTAATCTTTAGATAATTATACCTAATTAATTTGTCTTAATCCTTTCGTAACAAAGCTCTTAATAGCTTTTTACTACTCTATAGCTTAGCCTTTCTGCTTAGAGTGTCTACTTATATATTGTCTATACCCTTAGTATACTAAATTTCAAAATGGTACTCTATAAGCATTTCCGCCCATTTAACCTATCTTTAGTTAAGTTCCTTTATTATTAGGAATCCTATAAGGTTCTTATAGTCCGTCTTAACTATAAATGGTTTCTCTATACCTTATAAGAATACTCTCTATTCTTTAAGTGCTATAACTATACCTAACAACTCTTTATTATAGATATTATAGTTTAACTCTAGTGGTGTTATCTTCCAACTATAGTATGCTACTAGATGCCATCTATTTTAATGTTTCTATATAAAGCATACCCCTAGTGCAAAGTCTAATACATCTATCTCTACAACTATCTCTAGACCTAGTTAATAGATCTTAAGAACTAGCTCCTAGGTAAACAACTCTTTAATTCTCTTAAATAGTTCTTATTACTCCTTTCCCCATACCCATAGTTCTTCTTTCTTTATTAACCGCGTAAATAACTTAATGTTCTATAACCATTGCGCTATAAACCTTTTACAGTAATTACAAAACCCTAGGAATAATTTTAACTATATAACATTCTCTGGTTCCTGCCAATTCACTATAGCCTTAATCTTTTTTAGATTTATGCTAAGTTAGCCTAGTTTAATAATAAATCTAATAAAATCGGTTTTTCTAGTAAAGAACTTGTATTTCTTAATTACTACTAGCATCTGTTCTTCTTGTAGTCTCTTTAAGACCTATTTAACATATTCTCTATATTCTTCCTTATTCTCTAAGTAGATAATAATATCATTAAGGTATACCATAATAAATTCATCTAGGTGTTCTCCTAATACACTATTAATTTGCTTTTAGAACATTGCTGGTATATTTATAAGCCTAAATTGTATAATTAATAGCTTATATAGTCCTTCCTTTAACCTAAAGGCTGCCTTCTATTTATTGCCTTCCTTAATCCTAATCTAATGGTATGCCTATCTTAGATCTATCTTTATAAAGATCTTTATATTACTAATCCTGTCTTAGATTTTACTAATTAAGGGTAAAGGATACCTATCCTTCCTAGTAATGCTGTTTAACTGTCTGTAGTCTATACACATCCTAAGTTTTCCGTTTTTCTTTAGGATAAACAGTACTAGATATCCTACTAATAACTATAATGGTCTAATATATCCCTTATATAAGTTCTCCTAAACAAACTCCTTAAGCGCTATTAACTCTGTTTTAGTAAGCTTATAAATTAGAAAGAACTTTAAATTTATTCCCTCTTCTAATTCTATCTTATAGTTCCATGCTATATACTCTAACAGCTTTTCACTTTCTAGTAACTATAACTTTTTGCCATACTTGTGGTATCTCTTTAGTATATAACTTAAGCCTTACTTAGTCTCTTTATATATCGCTCCAACTTAGTACTATACTAACTTGGTTTACTATTGCATTTTACGTTGTTATGTATCTCTAATATTAACCTAACCTATAACCCAATTAATCTTTGGATTGTATTTCTATAATTAAGGCATTCCTAGTATTGCCTTATTCTGTCCCAACAGTAGGATATTAAAAGACACTCTAACTAGTCTCCCTTTAATAGTTATCTAAATAGGTCCTGTTTTAAGATTGATAATGCCTCCTCTATAGGCTATCCTATCTCCTAAAATTGTTATAAGTAGATATAGGTATTCCTTCTGTCTATATAGTAACCCCATTCTTTCTACTACCTTTGGTAATATGTGGTTTCTTATTACTCTACTATCTACCAATGCTTTAAACTGTTAATCTTGCCACTTAACTTATAAATTTAGGTATTGTCCTTGAATTCCTTTAAGGGTCTAAAGCTCTAACACTAGTTCCCTCTGGTTTTATATACCTCTCCTTTTCCTAACTGCTAGCTGCTAGATCCTATTTATACTTGGTCTAACTTAGGCTAATACTTAGTTTTTTTTTTCTTCTCTATATGCCATAGATAAGTGTTCTCTAGGCACTCCTACCACTATCATCTGTCTAGGTATTCTTCTATAAGGAACCTTCCTAGTTAAAATATTAAGTCCCCTTAACCTTATACTTCCACTAGGTGCCAACTATGTATATACTTAGCGTCCCTAAACCGCTTTTCCTCTAGTGCCTAATATATCCTTACTAGGTACTTCCAGTTCTTGTCTTTTAGTGCTCTATATATATTATATATGTTATCCATACAAGCTATCCACAATAGTATATAATGCGCTACATGTCTTAGATTAACTCTTGGTTTATCTTTATCCTTAAGTTTAAACTTATACCTAGTTGACCTAACTACTAGTATCTCTGTTATGGGTACTAAGATTTACTACTCGCTTCTCTAGTCCCTAGATCCTTCTTCTAGGTTCCTTAATATTATAATTAGTGCTCCTTTAATGTAACTTATGCGTTTTTTGGTAATAGGTTAGTCTTAGATAACTTTTTTATCTAGCTATATATAAAAGTCTTTCTATTTATTATTATATCGTTGCCTATACTACTTTCCGTACAACTAGTTTAGTGTATATAGTTTATCTATTAGAAAGTACCTTATTATCGCTACATTATAACATCCTTTAGTATGTCTTTCTTTAAACCTAGTTAGGATATCTAGATCCTCTTCTTGTTCCAGTTTATCTAACCACTTTGCCCTAGGTGTCCCTACACTTAGCCTATTAGTAACTCTTTATATAGGTACTCTATCCCTTATATAACCTAGCATTACTAACCTCTTGTCTAGCTTTTACTCTTGCTATATAATAATTCTTATTCTGAACTTATCTATAGTTTCTTATTTTCTGCGTCTTATAGCTAGATCTTTGTAGTTGTCTTACTTTTTAATCCTAGTATTAACTTTTTAATCTTTAGGCTAAATACTACGTTTACCTAGGATTGCTAACGTTCTTATTTGTTCTCTAAACTTATAGTTCTTAAACTTACGTCCTATACTTATTCGTTTGTCTATAAACTAAGTTACTGCTCTTCCCTATTAGTTTTTGTCCGTCGTGGGTCCTTAGGTGTGTCTTATCTCATCTTAAAAATCTTAAGCGTCTCTCATTTCCTTATAAGACTCTTAAGCCTATAGCCTTTTGCCTTTATTAAGTAATAAACTAGCACTAGCAGTCATCTACTTGCTTAGTTTCTTCTAAACGTTACTCCTATCATCTTGTAAAGCGATGGAAATTATATCTAATGGTGTCGCAATACTTATTACTAAACCCTGTTCTGTAATGGTCTTAGTCTCTACTTTTATTTTAACTTCTTTAAGGTCTATACACTCCTAGTAAGCTGCCTTTATTGCCTTATTATTGGTAAATGCTTTGCCTATATTAAATTTATTATCCTTAATATCTAATCTATAAGCTGGTTTGTTGGTTTCTTTAAACTTAGATAATAATAGCTCCTATATAACGGAACCTTATAGCAGGAACTACAGTGGGTTCTATTATTAGGCTGGGTATGTAGGTATAAACAAAAATCAACAATATAATAACAACTGGTGGAGTGGTTGCCTAACAGATTAACTCTAATTATATTCTAAGATTTACTACAAGGAGAGAACTATCTATGGTAGGGACTGAGGTCCTTTAAATACACAACTATACTCCTAAGAAATCCTCTCTTATACGTAAGGTATGTGTTATCTATATTAAACGTAACGTCCCACTTGTTTAACACAGTTAATATATTTAACACTATGTGACCTTAGTTACCATTCCTTATCATATAGCTCTACTGGTTCTATTTTAGACCGTGCCTATACTAACTAACTAGCTTCCTCCAACTCTTCTCTAAGTAGTTGTAACATTGTACTTAAGCTGTCTATAACACCATCTCCCTCCTCTTTATCTTTGTCCTTAAAGATTCCTAATATCTCTAAGTCGTCTACTAGAGGTGTAATGTCCGTTTAATTAATCTGGTTAATATCCTTGCTTATTATACCTAAAGCTTCTTCTTCTCTTTTTTAGGTTAAGTGTTGCCTGCGTACTGTTTCCTTAATACTATTGCTAGGTGAAGTAATAGCAATCCCATATTCGAGGTGCGCAAAAGAGGGGTTAGTCTACATTGCGCTAGTAAGTCCTTTATCTTAACAACCTTCCTCTTACTCTAAATGCACTAAAGCAAACATTTAATTGTCCTGTGACGTTTGCTCCGTCTTTAACACTAAGTGTGCGCATCCTATAACTCTTAACAGTCTTTAAGTTCCCTTAATAACTTATTATAGGGTCTTGTATTTAATCTGCCACTGCGAAGCTTAACGGTAAGCTAGCCTCTGTGTTGCTTGCGGTTTAATATACCTTAGAAGAGTCCGCACGCGTCCTTAAAGCCCAATGTCTGGCTTATGCTCGTCTCCAACGTCTTAAATATGTTCGTAAGAAGGTTTATTCTAAGAAGTAGAAACTGGTTTAATAGGGTTTGTCTAAGCTAGGTAATAAAAAGATTAGCTCTTCTCCTATAAGGGAAACAACTCTAAGTAGCTCAGCAATTGCTCCTTTTGGGTCCCCCTTAGGTAACTTATTCTTTGGCGATCCTTCCTTATCAATATTACCTAACCTGCTTTCTTTTAATACTCCCATACCTTTCCTATAGCGTTCCTTAAGTTGCTTAGTGGTTCCTAGGTAGTCTTACTATAGCCTATCCACTTTACTTCATACTACGTTTTGTTATCCATATCCTTATAACTAATAATCTTCAAAACTTGCTACTTATCCTCTTTTTGTCCTCTATACGTGTCTGCCTTATAGACTAGTGGCTTAACATTCCCGTGTGCTAGCTCTAGCATTGCGATATACTATATAGGGTAAATTTTCATTTTGGCTGGTAGGTTCAACTTGTACATAACTAATAAAATTCTCTATATAATTTCAAAAGGTCCTAGTTTAACGTAGTCCAACTTCTTGCTTAGTTATCAACTCTTAAAATTTTTATATAGTAGCCACACTTTATCCCCCTCCTTAAGATCTGGTCCCTTAGATCTCTTAGCATTATAGTATCTTTTTATTCGTTCTTATACTAGTTTAGCTGTTTCTTTAAGGTTTATATAAAGACTTATTAATATCTCTATTCTTTACTTAGCTATGCTACTTGTCTTCTTTACTTAACATGGCGATAACAATGTTCTTAGCTTATATCCGTAATTTGCCTTAAATAGTGATGTTCCTATTCCTTTTTATGGTATTGCATTATATATAAACTGTGTAACTGGTAATAGCAATACCTAATTATTCTATGCGTAATTAATATAATGCCTTAGATACTATTCTAGTGTCTAGTTTAGTCTTTCTGTTTATCTATCCGTCTACGGATAATACGCTATAGATATTACTATATAAACTCCTTATTCTACTAAAAACACTTCCTAAAACACTACTATAAATCTTAGATCTCTATCCGATATAATCTTGTCTGGTGCTCCATACCTTATAAACACTTCTTTTATATAGATTCTAGTGATATCTTCTACTGATATCTCTTCTGTATACACTATAAAGTATCCCCACTTTATAAGCTTATCCACTATTATTAAGATTGCGTTATAATCTTATCCTATAATAGGATCTCTTAACTTTAGTAACTTAATAATAAAGTCCTATAATATAACTTCCTATGGTCTTCCTAGTGTTTTAATAGGTTATAGCCCTCTATATAGCTTATACCTTATTAGTTTATTCCTTTAGCAATCTAGATACTTTTTTATAACTTATCTGGCTAGTCCCCAGATTCTATAAATAATGTACTCCTTTTAAAGTCTTAATACTAAGCCTATAGCTCCACTATGTCCTTATATCATTCCCTTATAGAATTCCTTAATAAATTCTTCTGTAATAGTCTTAGGTATATATATTACTTCTCTGTTTTTATATTGCTCTAAGTTTAAATCCTCTACCTATACTTTTTAAATCTTCTATATCTAATCACTCTCTAGTGACTTATAGATCTGACTTTCTTTGGTTGCTATAATCTTTGGATAATTATACCTAATCAATCCGTCTTGATTTTTTTGCAACAAAGCTCCTAATAGCTTTTCACTACTTTATAGTTTAGCCCTTCTGCTTAGAGCGTCTGCTTATGCATTGTCTGTACCCTTAGTATACTAAATTTCGAAATAGTATTCTGTAAGCATTTCCGCCTATCTAACCTATCTTTAGTTAAGTTCCTTTGTTATTAGAAATCCTATAAGGTTCTTATAGTCCGTCTTAACTATAAATGGTTTCTCTATACTTTATAAGAATGCTCTCTATTTCTTAAGTGCTGTAACTATACCTAACAACTCCTTATTATAGATGTTATAGTTTAACTCTAGTAGTGTTATCTTCCAACTATAGTATGCCACTAGGTGCTATCTATCTTAATATTTCTATATAAAGTACGCCCCTAGTGCAAAGTCTAATACATTTGTCTCTATAACCGTCTCTAGACCTAGTTGATAGATTTTAAGAACTGGCTCCTAGGTAAATAACTCCTTAATTCTTTTAAACAGTTCTTATTACTCCTTTCCCTATACCCACAGTTCTTCTTTCTTTATTAATTGCGTAAATGGCTTAATGTTCTATAACTATTACGTTATAAACCTCCTACAGTAATTACAAAACCCTAGAAACAATCTTAACTACATAACATTCTCTAGTTTTTGCTAATTAACTATAGCTTTAATCTTCTTTAGATCTATACTGAGTTGGCCTAGTTTAATAATAAATTTTATAAAATCGGTCTTCCTTATAAAGAACTTATATTTCTTAATTGCTACTAGTATCTGTTCTTCTTACAGTCTCTTTAAGACCCACTTAATATGTTCTCCGTATTCTTCCTTATTCTCTAAGTAGATAATAATATTATTAAGGTATACCATAATAAACTTATCTAGGTGTTCTTCTAATATACTATTAATTCGCTTCTAAAACGTTACTAGTATGTTTATAAGCCTAAATTGTATAACTAATGGTTTATATAGTCCTTCCTTTGACCTAAAGGCTGCCTTTTATTTGTCGCCTTCCTTAATTCTAATCTAATAGTACGCCTATCTCAGATCTATCTTCGTAAAGATCTTTGCGTTGCCTATCCTATCTTAGATTTCACTAATTAAGGGTAAAGGATACCTATCCTTCCTAGTGATACTGTTTAACTATTTATAGTCTATATATATCCTAAGTTTTCTGTTTTTCTTTAGGATAAACAGTACTGGATATTCTACTAATAACTATAATGGTCTGATGTATCCCTTATATAAGTTCTCCTAGATAAACTCCTTAAGCGCTACTAACTCTATTTTAGTAAGCTTATAGATTAAAAAGAACTTTAAACTTATTTCCTCTTCTAATTCTATCTTATAGTCCTAAGCTATATACCTTAATAGCTTCTTACTTTCTAATAACTATAACTTTTTACCATACTTATGGTATCTCTTTGGTATATAACTTAAGCCTCGCTCAGTCTCCTTATATATTGCTCCAACTTGGTACTATACTATTTTGGTTTGCTATTGCACTTTATATTATTAAGTATCTTTAATATTAACCTAACCTGTAACCTAATTAACCTTTAGATTGTACTTTTGTAACTAAGGCATTTCTAGTATCGCCTTGTCCTATCCTAATAGTAGGATATTAAAAGACACTTCTACTAGTCTCCCTTTAATAGTTATTTAAATAGGTCCTATTTTAAGATTAATAATGCCTTCTCTATAGGCTATCCTATCTCCTAAAATTGTTATAAGTGAATATGGGTGTTTCTTTTATCTATATGGTAACCCTATCCTTTTTACTACCTTTGGTGATATATGGTTTCTTATTACTCTACTATCTACTAATGCTTTGAACTGCTAATCTTACTACTTAACTCTTAAATTTAGGTGTTGTCCTTAAATTCTTTTAAGGGTTTAAGGTTCTAATACTAGTTCCCTTTAGTTCTATACGCCTCTCCTTTTCCTAACTGTTGGCTGCTAGATCCTGCTTATACTTAGTCCAACTTAGGCCAATACTTAGTTTGTTTCTTTTCCTCTATATACTATAGATAAGTATTCTCTAGGCACTCCCACCACTATTATCTATCTAGGCATTCTTCTGTAAGAAATCTTCCTAGTTAAAGTATTAAGTCTCCTTAACCTTGTACTTCTACTAGGTGCTAATTATATATATACTTAGTATCCCTAAACCGCTTTTCCTCTAGTGCCTAATATATCCTTACTAGGTACTTCCGGTTCTTATCTTTTAGTGCTCTATGTATATTGCACATATCATCTATATAAGCTATCTATAATAGTATATAATGCGCTGCATGTCTTAGATTAACTCTTGGTTTGTCTTTATTCTTAAGTTTAAATTTATACCTAGTTGACCTGACCACTAGTATCTCTATTACGGGTACTAAGACTTGTTATTCACTTCTCTAGTCCCTAGATCCTTCTTCTAGGTTCCTTAACATTATAATTAATACTCCTTTAATATAACTCATGCATTTCTCAGTAATAGGTTGGTCTTAGATAACTTTCTTATCTAGCTATATATAAAAGTCTTCCTATTTATTATTATGTCATTGCCTATACCACTTTCTGTATAACTGGTTTAGTATATATAGTTTGTCTATTAGAAAGTACCTTATTATTACTGTATTATAACATCCTTTAGTATGCCTTTTTTTGAACCTAGTTGGAATGTTTAAATCCTCTTCTTGTTCCAGTTTGTTTAACTATCTTACCTTAAGTGTCCCTGCACTTGGCCTATTAGTAACTCTTTATATAGGTGCTCTGTCCCTTATATAACCTGGCGTAGCTAATCTCCTATTTAGCTTTTGCTCTTGCTATGTAATAATTCTTTGCCTAAACTTATTTATAGTTTCTTATTTTCTGTGTCTTGCAGCTAAATCTTTGTAGTCGTTTTGCTTTTTAATCCTAGTATTAACTTTTCAATCTTTAGGCTAAACACTGTGTTTACCTAGGATTACTAACATTCTTACTCATTCCCCGAACTTGTAGTTCTTGAACTTGCGTCCTATACTTATTTATTTATTACTGAACTAAGTTACTGCCCTTTCCCATCGGTTTTTGTCTATTGTGGGTTCTTGGGTATATTTTATCTCGTCTTAAGAATCTTAAGCGTCTCTTATTTTGTCTTAAGAATCTTAAGCCTGTGGCCTTTTGCCTTTATTAAGTGATAAGCTAGCACTAGCAGTCGTCTACTTGCTTGGTTTCTTTTGAACATTGCTCCTATTATCTTATAAAGCAATAGAAATTGTATCTAACGGTGTCATAATACCCATTACTAATCCTTGTTTAGTAACGGTTTCAGTCTCTACTTCTGTTGCGTTATTGAGGTTTAAGTGCTCCTAGTTAGCCTCTTTTTCGTCCTCATCACTGCTGATTAATAAGTACTCTAACTCCATTGTTATTATTACTAATCTTTGTCTGTATATTGCTGTGATATCTCAATCTAGCTTATAGAGTTAATCCTGTTCTTTGTCTAACTCTTAGGTTCCTTTAAGTTTTTTTAACTCTAGCTCTTACGGCCAATAGCTTGCGCTATACTTAGCATCTTTATAAATTCGGCATATGTTGTTGTAATAATACGCAAAACTATTAATTAAATATTCTTTTATTCCTTACAGTGCACCATTATCCCTTTATATATACGCGCTATCTGCTAGTCTTATTTCTTTTACTATATAGTTACTCTAACCACCTCTATAATCTCTGGCGAAATAACCTTATTTTCCGCAATTTATGCAAGCTCTATCTCTAAACCACTGATTTTGCTGTAGAGTCTGCCTAAACATCTTCTACTGCTAAGATCCCTGGTTTAGCCTCTACTTCTTAGTCCTTTAATTATTAGATCCTTAACCTCTAGGTTTCTATAGTTTCTTTTCCCATCTTTAGGTTTCTTTGGTACCGCTTAGGTCTATTAGCTCTGCGCTATTTTATAGTTTTTAGCTCTATGTCTGTTGTTGCGTACTCTGCGCCTTATACAACTATAGAACTCTATCTTGCCCTTTCTTAGCTTGTTTCCTTTAATAGATCCTATTATTAATCTTTATTAACTAATTTATTAACTCCCTTAGAGTATCCGCATCTTCTATTAGGATAATTATATCCTAGACTTTAGCCTTAAGTCCCTATTTATACTGTGCCATAAGCGCCCTATTATTCCACTTAACCTATATAGCTAGTGTTTAAAACTGTGTTATATACTCAATTGCTAAAGTGTGTTGTACTAGGCTCTGAAGCTTTTATTTGGCTATAGTTATGGATTCTAGGTCTTTAAATATCTGCGTTAGTTATTCCACGAACCTGTTCTAACTGGCAAATATATACCATACATCCTAGTTAGTTGTTGTTATGCCATTGGCTTATATCTCTGTAAGATATAGCTTAAACCACTTAAGTGCCCTCCCTATCAGGAACAGTCCTATATAGGCTACTTAATCCAACGATATTGCTAACTTCGCTCCTTCCTACATAACCTTAAAATGCATCTGTATAAGAAATCCCTTAAGCTTTAACCTTTTTCCTAAGAACCGTTTAATTAAAGGTAACTTAATCTTTACTGCTCTAATTCTATTAATGCGTTCTTTAAGTATCCTATTATTGTCTTATAAGTAATTAACCATTTTCTATAACTAACCTCTTGTAACCACTTAAGAATCCGTATCTGCCATACTAGTATTAGTTGGCCCTAAGGTTGTGGCTGCTGTCAATGTCGTCGCAACTAGTGCTCTTGGTGGCATATTGTTCGATTCCCCTATTTAATACCGTAACTGTGATAGTGAATGTGTAACAGAACCTTGTAGTAGGAACTACGGTGGGTTCTGTTATTAGGCTGGGTATATAGGTATGAACAAAAATCAACAATATAATAATAACTGGTGGAGTGGTTGCCTAATAGATTAACTCTAATTATATTCTAAGATTCACTATAAGGAGAGAACTATCTATGGTAGGGACTGAGGTCCTTTAAATACACAACCATACTCCTAAGAAATCCTCTCTTATACATAAGGTACGTGTTGTCTATATTAAACATAACATCCCACTCGTTTAATATAGTCAATATATTTAACACTATATAACCTTAGTTACTATTCCTCATTACATGGCTCCACTGGTTCCATCCTAGACCGTGCCTATATTAACTAACTAGCTTCCTCCAACTCTTCTCCAAGTAGTTGTAATATTATACTTAAGCTGTCCGTAACATCCTATAGCTAATAGCTTGCGCTATACTTAGCGTCCTTATAAATCTAGCATACGTTATTATAACAATACGCAAAACTGTTAATTAAACACTCTTTTGTTCCTTATAGTGCACCATTATCCCTCTATATATATATGCCGTCTACTAGTCTTATTCCCTTTACCACGTAGTTACTCTAACTACCTCTATAATCTCTAGCAAAATAACCCTATTTTCCGCAATTTATATAAGCTCCATCTCTAAACCACCTTTCTTACTATAGAGTCCGCCTAAACATCTTCTGCTGCTAAGATCCCTGGTTTAGCCTTTGCTCCTTAGTCCTTTAATTACTTAATCCTTAACCTTTAGGTTTCTATAGTTTCTTTTCCTACCTTTAGGTTTCTTTAGTACCACTTAGGTCTATTAGCTCTGCACTATTCCATAGTTTTTAGCTCTGTATCTATTATTGCGTACTCTACGCCTTATATAACTATGGAACTCTATCCTACCCTCTCTTAGCTTATTCCCTTTAGTAAATCCTATTATTAATCTTTATTAACTAATCTATTAACTCTCTTAGAGTATCCATATCTTCTATTAGGATAATTATGTCCTAGACTTTAGCCTTAAGTCCCTATTTATACTGTGCTATAAGCGCCCTGTTATTCCACTTAACCTATATAGCTAGTATTTAAAACTATGTTATATACTTAATTGCTAAAGTGCGTTATACTAAGTTCTAAAGCTTTCATTCTGCTGTAGTTATAGCTTTTAGGTCTCTAAATATCTGCGTTAGTTATTCTACAAACCTATTCTAACTGGTAAATATATACCTTACATCCTGGTTAGTAGTTGTTATGCTATTAGCCTGTATTTCCGTAAGATATAGCTTAAACCACTTAAGTGCCCTCCCTATTAGGAACAATCCTGCATAGGCTACTTAATCTAACAATATTGCTAACTTCGCTTCTTCCTATACTACCTTAAAGTGCATTTATATAAGAAATCCCTTAAGCTTCAACTTCTCTCCTAAGAACTGTTTAATTAAAGGTAGCTTGACCTTTGCTACTCCAATTCCATTAATGCGTTCTTTAAATATCCTATTATTGTCCTATAAGTGATTAACCATTTCCTATAACTAACCTTGCGTAACCACTTAAGAATCTATATCTACTATACTGGTATTAGTTGGCCCTAAGGTTGTGGCTATTGCCAACGTCGTTATAACTGGTGCTTTTGGTGGCATATTGTTCAACCTTATTCAATACCGTAACCTTGGTAGTAAATATGTAATGGAACCTTATAGCAGGAACTACGGTAGGTTCTGTTATTAGGCTGGGTATATAGGTAAGAATAAAACAACAACATAATAATAACTGGTGGAGTGGTTGCCTAACAGATTAACTCTAATTGTATTCTAAGATTTACTACAAAGAGAGAACTATCTGGGTAGGGACTGTGGTCCTTTAAATACACAACCTTACGCCTAAGAAATCCCTTCGCTCTATAAGGTATATATGCTCTATACACTCTATACAGATCACACAGATTATATAGATTATATAGATTACATTATGTAATCTCGGCTACCATTCCTCATCACATAGTTCCACCGGATCTATTCTGGACTATGCCTATATTAACTAACTAGCTTCCTCCAACTCTTCTCCAAGTAGTTATAACATCGTACTTAAGCTGTCCATAACATTAGGGCGTCCTAACCCACGACTTAGGGCTAGGACTTGGCGTTTTCTGCTTCCGTATTCGACCCTACTACTATTACTATGTCTTCGTCTTGTATAGTAGTGGCGCGTAGTGATATATTTAGTGTTTAGGGTATTAAGTGGCGGTTACCAAACCTAGCTATTGGGTAATTTGGGTTATTGTGGTGACAGCCTTTTTAATGGCATCTATAGTAGTATCCTAGTTTCTGGAGTAGCTTGCGTTCTCTATCTAGGAGTTTTTTTGGAAAGGTTGGTATAGAGAGGTTAATATTGGTTCTAGTGGTATTTAGGGTAGTAAGCGTTGGTGGCTTAGTATATATGGGTTTGGTGGGTCCAGAGGGCTTCTATAAGGAGGTCTTTAGGTAAGAGTTAGCAGTGGCAATCTAATTTAGTTGTTGTTCAATCTTCTGTAGGGCTGCTACCATGCTATAAACATTATTATAGTTATGGCTGGCGGCTGCGTAACTAAGGCGATAAGTAACTTTTTTAAGGAGATCTTCCTAGTCTTTAGTATTGTCTTAGGTGAGGGCTCCGGTATATTCCTGGAATTTAATATAGAACTTGTTAAATAATTTGGTAGGGCTTATCTTTAGGGCATGTAGTTTAGCTTAGTTGGTGGCCAGTAGGTTGTAGTTGCGGTATATTAGGTTAAGATTATTAAGGACTTTTTGGTGGGACTGCCACTTCTAGGGGCTATTAGTTTCCTATTAGGCGAAGAGTCTGTTAAATAGTATACCCTTTATTTGCCCAATAATGTAGCTAATCTTAGTATCTTCTATAGGAAAAAGGTAGGTACTCTAAGTTAGTTTCTTGTGGATTTGTATCTTCTAGTAGCTATATTCCTTGCGGTCTCCCTAAAAGACTAGGGGATTAAGGTAACGTGCATTAGACCCTATAGTGGCAGCTTGGGTTTGGTTGTTAGGTAAAGCTGCTTAGTATTAACTCTCTATTAAGCGTTAAGTGGGTAAAGTTACTAGGGGCGTAAAGACTTAGGTGGCGTTGTATATAGTAGAGAGGTGTCTGGCGTTATTACGAATATGCTTATTAAGCTAAGATTATAGGTACTTAATTGTGCCCTCCTTTTTAGTAACTATAGCAATAAGTGCAATCTTAGCTTTCTTTAACTGTTGGACGTCGCGTTTAGACACACGGAGGTCGTCTTTAGTCTCTTGGCGCGTGTTATTAGCAAGCGCCTTACAAGCTTATAGGTCTTAGATAATATTATAATCTTAGGCAGTACGCATCTTAGCTTATATAAGCTTTAGATAATAGTTCTATAGAAGGCGGTAGTATTTATTAGGTTCTTATATTACCATTTTCATAAACATCTTAGCGTCTTATATCTTAATCTTAATGGGTGGTAGCCCTTTAGCTTGTTTGTCCGTAGTTATATAGTTAATAAAAGATAAGACATTATTAATGTCCACCTTGTTAAGGTTGTTGTAGTTTTTTAAGCCACTAGGCTTCCCTTTAGGGGTTAAGGCTAAGGCTGATAAATTAAATCCTCCTGGGATTAATTGGCGTTATAGGTTTGATGTAGGTATTGGATTATTCTTTAAGTTTAACATAGTGGCTAGTAAGGAATTTCGTCTTATTATTGTTGGTTCTTTAGAGGTACAAAGTAGGAGATACACTGTAACGGGCTTGTATAAATGCTCCTGAACCAAAGCTTGTAGATTGCTACTATACAAGAATACTAAGCTAAGGAGAAGAAGAAGAAGAAGAATTGTTTAGGGGCAGTAGGTAGACATGTCACGGGGGCCGCTAAGGCGCTAGTGGTAAGCAAGCCAATAGCGATTTTGCATGCCGGGCATGGAAAATCCTAATTGGTTGAATATGGTAGGTGACGCGCTTTAGCACCATTATATCACCCCCTCCTTCTAAAAAAGCCTGCCCTTAAGCTTTATCTAAGTTCTTTATTGTTGTTTAAATTATTATAGTTATCTAACCCCTCTTCCTAGTATTTAACCCAGCTATCTAACTTATGTAGTGGTCTAGGGAGGTCTAGGTAGGCTAGGTGGAAATCTTGTAGCTTATAGGGAGAGTACTTAAAATTGGATGCGGGGTACTATTTTAGATCTTTGTTATAACCTACCTAGCTTACATAGTATTTTAAGGTACTATAGTCCTTCTTTACTGCTAAGATCTCTTTAACTTCCTATTCTTTGTCCTCTGCAATCTAAATTGGCAGTAGGGGGTTGTTATACTGTCTAGGTAATAGGTTGTCTGCGGCCTTCCGCAGTTAGTTTAAAGAGAAGATAGGGTAGATCTTTATTAACTCTAGTAGCCTAACCTTAAAAGAGTGCCCTACCTTCTTAGGGATTTTATAGGGGCTAGCTATTTAGTGGTCTAGCTTGCAGCTTAGCCTTAGGGTTTTCTAGTTCTTTGTTAATACCTATACCTTATCTCCTATATAGAAGTCTACCTTACGGCGGTGTTGGTTTATATTAGCCTCTTTCTTCTCTTGTGCCCTTTTTATAATTGCTTAGGCAGTCTCCTAGGCCCTATATATTCTCTTAGTAAATATCTAGGCCTCCTTATAGCTAAGGCGTTTGTGGGCTGTTATAGGTCCTATAGGTCTATCCCAATTAAAGGATATTTATAGCCTGTATCCATAGAGTAACTTAAATAGCAACATTCCTATACTATTATAAGGGAGTATAAGCTGTGTATAGTCCATTATAGGTAGTAGTTCTAACTAGTTATTCTGGTAGTAGTTAATAAAGGGGCGGAGTTGCTGGTCAAGGTACTAGTTTATAATCTTAGTTTGGCTATTGGTCTAAGGGTGGAATATAGTAGAGAGCTTAATCTTAATCCCAAGGATACGGCAGAATTTATTTTAGAAGTCCAATATAAACTAGGGTCCATAGTTAGAGATAATTAACTTAGGAGCGCTATAGATCTGGTAGATGTTGTTAATATATATGCGGGCCATGTCCTTTGCGGTTATAGTCTTAAAGTAAAGGAGGGAAATAGCTTACTTACTTAGTTGGTTAACTACTATAAAGGCCATATTGTAGCTATGTTTATCCTTTAGGAATAATTTAAAGTCTATTATAATATATTGCTAAGGGCGTTTAGGGACTGGTAGTAGTTATAGCTATCTAGGAGTTTGGTTTCTAGGGGTATTTACGCGTTTATAAGCATAATAATTTCTAATAAATCGTTCTATATTTGACAGGAGTCCTCGCCAATAGTAATAAGGTAATAGTAGTTAGTGGGTTTTATCTTAACTAGGGTGCGCTGTAGAGACTTAATAGTAGTCTTTACGGATTAGCTCTATTTGTAGGTTGTTAATGTCTGGAACTATAAGCCGTTCTTAGTATAGGAGTAGTCTGTCTTCTATTTCCAAATTAGGGTTACCCCCCATAGCTTAATTACAAAGGGCTTTTAGGGATTTGGCTGTGCGGTTTGTGGTTAGGATATAATTAATTAGTCCTATTAGTTTGTCTAGGGTCTCTTTTTCTATAGGTGCTACCTTATTCTGTTTAGAGCTTAGTTCCTTAAGGATATGCGGGTTAAGCTGTTTAGTATAGAGGAGGGCACGTGTCCGGTGCTAAGCCTTTAGCTTATCTTATGGCTCCACGTCCTGTTCTCTCTAGGTTAGAGCATTAGCTTTAACATTTTACCTACTAGGGCGGTATATAATTGTAAAGAAGAATTGGGAGAGTATTTTAGCCCACTGGGCCTGTTAACTAGTAAGTTGTTTTATTATTATAAAATACTTAAGGGCTTTATAATTGGTATAAACCTTAATCTAAAAGTCTATGCTTCTAAGCTCTACGCGCTACTAGGACAATAATTATACAATAGCTAACATTTCCTTATTATGCACCTTGTAGTTACACTTAGCTAGGGCTATTATTTTTAAGAAGAATGTAATAGGGTACCATTTGCTATCTAGGTGTAGCTGTAAAGGACTTCTACTACTACCCTATTAGAGGCGTCTATTTCCAGCATTAATTTAAGGTCTGGGTTATAGTAATAAAGGATTAGGGAGGAGATAAGTTAGTCCTTTAACTCCTTAAAGGCTTTTATACAGTTATTATTAAAGATAAAAGGCGTATTATTCTTAGTTAGTTGTATAAGAGGCTTAGCTATAACTCTATAGTTATGGATAAACTAATGGTAGAAATTATAAAAGCTGAGGAAGGACTAGATTTCTTTTATAGTATAAAGGGGTTTCTAGTTATGGATTACCTTAACCTTCTCTAGGTTAACTTTAATTTTTTTTATACTAATAATAAACCTAAGGTACTTTGTGCGTTTTACTCTAAATTTACATTTTTTGATATTAACTTATAGGCCTATATTCTGTAGTCTCTCTAGGACCTTTTTAATATAAACTTAGTGCTCTAGTTTGTTGTCTAAGTATATAAGAATATCATCTAGGTATGCTGTATAGAATTTATTAAGGTAATTAAAAAGAATATTATTTATATACCGTTAATAAGTGGCTAGCCCATTTATTAGTCTAAAAGGAAGGACTTTATATTTATAAGACCTATAATGGGTACGGAATGTTATTAGGTCTTCTAAAGTAGGGTCCATCCTAATTTAGTAAAAAGCTTAGCGGATATTAAGCTTAGTAAAGATTTTAGCCTAGCTTAGACGTATAAGGGTTTTATTAATTAAAGGGAGAGGGTACTAATCCTTTTAAGTAATAGCGTTTAGCTTTTAATAGTTAATATAGAAATAAAGGCTTTTATTAGGTTTCTTTATAAACAAAATAAGGGAAGTAAAGGGAGCCTGGCTTAGCTTAATAAACCCCTTATAGAGGTTATTAATTAGGTACTGCTTTGTTGCCTTTAGTTCCTCTATAGTTTGCTAGTAAAGGGGGCTATAGCCTAGGGAGCCACTGGTCTTTAACTGAATCTTATAATTATAGGTTTGGTGGGGGGGTAGTATATTTAAAGCTACTTTTAAGAACGCGTCTCTATAGTTTAAGAGGTAAGTAGGGAGGAGGCGCTTAACTAGTTCCTTATTAGTTTCCTCTACTAGCCCTTCTTCCCTCTTGGTAATAATCTGGTTAATTTTATATAAACTAGTAGTAAAGACTTTGTTTTCCTTCTAATATATATTAAAGTGGAAACCTATAGCACTAATTACCGTGATGTCTACTATAGGGGTGTTATATAATAGTAGGGTTATCCGTGGCCTTAGGGGCTTCTAGGGTATTAGTATTGTCCTTACTCCTTTTAGCTCTTATTGCATCTTCTAAAGGTTGTCCTTTATGTCCTGTTGGTACGTCCTCTTCCCTACTGGCTAGATCTCTGTGATTTGGAAGTTGTCTATATTAGTATCCATTCTACTTCTGTAAGTAGAGTCCTCCTTAACTATAGTCCTTTGGGGGAGTATTCTCATTAGTACAGAGTTCCTGCTAGCCTTGCGGCGGGCATCTTTTTAGGTAAAGGCTAGGTCGCGGTTCCTAATATCCTACTGGTAGATAGAATTAGCCTTTATAGCTAATATCTTATAGTTAGTACGGATTTCCCTAATAAAGGAGGGTAACTTTGGTCTATTCTCCGGCTAGATAAACTGTCTTTATTAAATGTTTAGCCAAATATTAAAGTAGGACATCTATTTCCGGCTAAGAATTATGTTGTATAACCCTAGGTCTAGGATACAGAAGGGGATACTAAACTAGCGTTGTCCATTAATAGCGATATGTAGCTTTAAAATGTGGGTAATTGGTATACTAGCTTAACTGTTGTAGCCTTTTACTTAAATAGGCTTCTCTAGTTAGGTAGCATTTACATTTAAGAACTTAGTAACATCATTTATATAAGTAGTATTTATAAAGGCAAAGCTATTTGCTCTAGTGTTAATAAGGGCAGTTGTATTAACTCTATATCTATTTTAAGATACTATACATGGAACTGTAAAGTGTTTTCCACCTATTAGCTAACTTAGATTAATCTCCTTAAGATTAATAGGATACCCTAGGGGGGAGTCTTTCCCTAGGGTTTTTCTTTTTCTAACTTATTGGACGTTTCTTCTTCCTCTATCTCCTTAATATTACCTATATCCTTTAGCTCTAGGTAGGACATGGTAAAGTAACCATTCTTTCCGCAATTAAAGCACGTGACCGTAGTAGGGTTAATTAGGGTGTTGTAACAAGCATTGGTTAAAGATATAGTACATAGTAGGTTAGGTGAGGTTTATAGGTAGGTAGTTATAACCGCTTTTGGTATAAGGGCAGTTATGGTTTATCTTCTAACGCCAGCTCCCATTAGTGTTATAGATAGGTTATAGTTGCTATAGGGCCGCTTTAGTTAATCAGAATAAGCATTAATTTGTTTTAGTTCTAAATCTAGCAATAAACATTGGGCTATAAGTCTTTAGTAGGTTGGTAGGTTGTTTAAGGCTACTATAATCTTCTCTTATAGTTGGACCGTTAGCTTGTTATATAGGTCCAAATAATAGTTCTTAGGGGGAACCTAGCCTTTGCCTGCTAGGTGTAAGAATTAAGTCTAGAACTTAGTAAAGGATTAGTTTAATTTCATTATTAGGCGATTATAGTCGTAATAGGTATCCTGTACTTTATTTAAATTAATATAAATAGTAGCCAGATGCTGTATTATTTTATTAACAGATATAAACTAAATAGGTAACTTGTTCTTAAACTTGGCCTAAAGGTGTTACTAGGCATTCCCAATGGTTTAACTAAAGAGGTAGAGCATTTTAGCTTCTTTAGAGGGGAAATAGTTGTGGTTAATATAAAGCTTTCCTTATACCTAGATTCTCCAGTTTTTAAAGGTTGGGTCTATGCCGTCCAATAATAGTAGAGGGTTAGGGAGCTTAATAGACTTTAATTACTTTATTATTGTGTCTGTACTCTCTAGTGTATTATATTTAGTTAAGCAAATGGGTTAACTAAGGCTTTGTAAAGGGGAGGCTGGGCTGTTTTATAAGGCAGTAAGGCTTTTTAGGATCTCCTTTAGAGTCTCTTATATACTTTAGGCTTAAAGACAATTAACCTTCTAATTAGCAGCAAGGGCATAAATCTGCTTATATATATCTATAACGTTGTTATTGTCTTTAATTTCTAATCCTAACTAAATCTTATGTTCCTCTTAGGTAGAGGTAGGTCTTTTAGATGAGCTTACTTTAGGTGCCATTATTAGCTTCCTAAAGTTTATTAGAATTATATAATTTAGTTTTAATTTTGGGGTTCTTTTGGAGGTATAGGTTAAGTATAGTCTGGCCTATAAAGTGGGATATTATTAGGGCCTTCTTAGGTGTGGTAATGTGAGTTTTCTAATGTCTGAGTATAACGCGTTAACACGTCGTTGCAGACGAAGGTCTTCTTTTAGGGTGGGATATTATTGAGGCCTTCCCAGGTAATGTAGGGAGAGCTTAGTATAATGTGATAGGCTTGTATAAATGCTCCTAAACCGAAGCTTGTAGATTGCTACTATATAAGAATACTAAGCTAAGGAGAAGAAGAAGAAGAAGAATCGTTTAGGGGCAGTAGGTAGACATGTCGCGGGGGCCGCTAAGGCGCTAGTGGTAAGCGAGCCAATAGCGATTTTGCATGCCGGGCATGGAAAATCCTAATTGGTTGAATATGGCAGGTGACGCGCTCTAGCACCGTCACATACACTGCTTCTAGCAGCGCCCGTAGTATTATAGAGATATAGAATTGGTTATAGGCTAAGCGTCGGTAATAAAAAGGCGCAATGTAATGTCACAGGACGCGGGGCAATGGCTACAGAGCGTATGTATTTGAGGAGTCTATAAGACATTGCGCGATCGATCGTAAGGGTTGAGGGCGTAAGGAGGTGATATACCTACGCGTAGCTGACGTAAGCTGTACGCGAGGTGTACGCGAGAGCACGGGGCTCTCCTATGGAGGCCCCTGCGGTGGGGTTCCGTGACACGGCATTTTCGCAATTGCGCGCCTCCATCTAGTATGGCCCTAAAGCCTTAAAGTCCTCCATAGCACTATAGTGTTAATTAATAAAGTTATAAATGGCTACTAGGATATATACTAAATCTTACTAGACGAGTAGGGTAAATCAATATACCCTATTAAAAACTCTCTATTACCTTTTTAGGACACCAAAACAGCGTTTAACAACATTCCGGAGACTTAAGTGGCGATAGTTAAATAACTTATACTTGTCCTTTAGTATTAAACCTAATAACCGGATCTCGCGTAGATAATAGCGGACCTTCTTATATAGTATAAGAAGGTAATTATAGTTTAAATAACCAGCGTCGGCGATATAGTACTTACTCGGAGTAGTTGGTAGTTCTTTAGATTGGAGAGCGTCATTAAAGACTCACATATTATGGGTAGTGCCCTTCTATCCGGCCAGAACGTATAGGAAGTTTATATTAAAGTCGACGACGGCCAGGACATTCTATATAAGGTCACTATAGTAATTCCTAAAGCGGCCTTGCTTCTCCTCTAGTATATAGGCGAAAAAGTGGCTGCCATTAATTGTTACGGCACTGGCAAATTGCCGTCAGATTGCCGCAAACTGCCGTCACGTGACCAGAAGATTGTATATAACTTCGAGCGGTGCTTCCGTTCTTCTTGTTTCCTTTCTTTAGCTTTGGATCCTCGTTTATAGACAATCCAATCGTACAGGCTTGCGCGACCCTCTTGCCATGCTCGTGCCTCGATTGACTGAGTCGCTAACATTAATCGCCCTGATACAGTTAGCAAAGTATAGCCACCTCTTCAGATTCTTATGTATTTGTGGCGACACTTCATCAAACTTAGGAGCCCTAATAATATGCGGATAGAGCTTTAATAGGGCTTTTAGGACTTCGTGAAAGTTGCTGTAATAGTTAGCATCCTAGAGAGCTTCTTGGGTTAACTAACCGACTTATAGTGTCTATTAAGTGCCCATATTTTTACCGGAGATTCCTGTAGGATGCCCTATGGCCACACATATATAGGAACGCTAGTAGTTTCTCGCCTGGAGGCACCCCATAAGTCTCTCTCAGCCATCCACGTTGAACCAGAGTCTCCAGCAAGTCGTCGAAGGCCTCGCGCCGGAGGCGCGACTCGTCATATAACTGTTGGTCGTCCCTCATACATTCGGTATACCACCTGGCGCCGCGCTCGCTATCCTCTGGGAAGGCTCGGACACCTATGGGCTCGCAATAGGTGTCTATATGGTGTTGCAGAAGGACGATAAAGGTGCCGAGGACCGACACCAAGGCTATGAGTACTGCTCGATTGAAATTTACGTCCATGGTCACTTATTATCCGACATTGAGGCAAGCCGTACGCTAAAGATTAACGGCGACGTTAAGACGGCTGCTTACATAAGTAAATGGGACCCCCAGAAAGTCGCCGCTAGGGGGGGTACCCACCGGTGGCTACTGGAGACAACATTTCTTCAAAACTACACCAAAAAGGGCAAGTCCGTCGCTAAAAGCCACTAAAATTATGTGGCACCCGTAGCCTCCATTTTCTGCCGTCTTTTACGCTGGCGTTACCGAACAACTCCTCCATTTTTATGTACAGTCAGCAAATAGTGCCATTTTTCAACTTCTGGAGCCGCGAAACTGGCGTTACCGAACAGGCCCTATCTATGAGACATTCCAATGGCGAAGCGGAAAGCAAGCAATCTTAGACTGCACTTAGGAGCCGGCTTTTCGGCACGGCAGAAAATTTACCAGGGGTTAGACCCTTCAAAGAGCTTTTTACTCCGCGTTCAGTCAAATTATTCTAAGAATGCAAGCAACTAGGTAACAAGAGACCCTATAGCATCAAATTCACGAGATAGCGGGTATTGCTATCGCAGCCGTTTAAGGAACCCCTCTATGCAAGTGCGGCGTCAAGGAGCGATTTTTATGGGGGAAAAGCCGCCAGACCACGCGCAAAGAAGACAAGGCGTACTCGCTACTGGGCATATTTGGCATCTATATGCCACTTATCTATGGCGAAGGAGAAGAGAACCCGTTCAGACGGCTCGAGGAGGAGATCGATAATAATAGCACATGTCATTGCTCCCCCACCGTCGGCCTACCAACGTAGCAGGCATGAAGCTGAATGCTTTTGGCGGCAGCTCTCCTGACTTCGAGAGTGTCGCTCTATGCTTTCTCCAATTGGACGGGATTACTCACGGTGCGTATCCCTTGCACAGATAATAACGCTCTATAAAATGCGGCCCGTGCGCACCAATTAAAAAGGTGCATGTATAGGCGGTAAGTCGTTCTGCCGCATCACCAAACCAAAACTCTTGAAAGTTTTTGATGTTCTGCGCACGGGCCACAAAATATAGCACCCTATCCGTGCAAGGGATAAGGGGTGTGGGACAACTCAGAGAGCTCGCTAAGGTCGGCGAACAGTAGTGGAGGAAAGCCGCCACCCTGCGGTCTAGAACCCCACATCCTAAAAGATCAACTTACAACCCAAGCAATTTCTATTTCTTTCCATGATTTAGAAATGTAATATAGTCGCGAGCAGAATCGGTTTCCGGTTTTGCACTTTGATTTGTTTTCACCGCACGGACCCCCTAACAAGGAGTTTTCCTACTTCGTGTTAGTAACTTGCAGGGAATTAGCCGTAATTAACTAGCCGTCAGAAGTTACAAAATACAGCATCCCATCCTTGGAGCATTGCTGGCTGAGCGGTACCCACGCTAACCTCCCACCTTGCGTAAAGGGACACCCGCCGTGCTGAGACGAATCCGAGGTACTTGACTTCAAACCAACTCAGACTCCCCACACATATTGTAGTTCTTACAATTCTATATAAATTACGCCCTTCAACCACTCTTCAATACCTGGGACAGTGCCTACCTTAAATATTACAAAAGCATGGCTGCTAGTCAGTTAATTTCTATGGAGTGCACGGAGTGCACCTTGGACACCGCGACAATATTTCCATACTACAACGCCACCATCATCGTCTTTTCTTTTTAAAAAGTCATAAAAAGAACCAATCCAAGTCACAGAATCCCGTTGTATGCTAGAAAACCTTCGTCCAAAGTGTACGTGGTGTCGGAAGCAATTTCAAATAATTCCACCACGCAGGTCAGTACTTCCGGCCGATCAAACTTCCCGCTTTCGGCGATCCATACGGTCACGGGACTTTCACCCGGGTATTTTAATCGTGAATTACCGCTACTAAGCCAGACTCTCTAATCCTCCGGATGGCCTTGGCGTACTAACGCTCTTTGGTGATGCGGAGTTCCCTGTCCCAGCGGCACTGCAATTTCCCTGTGTGGAGGAACAAGCCGCCCAGCCCAGTAACATTACAATTTCCCCGCGTGGAGGAACGAGTCACCAGCGCAGCATTACAACTTCCTAGCTTACACCAGGTCATGTGTAAGAACGATCGAGAGCTTTGCGGTGGCAGCATTCGTTTCTGTACTGTACTGTAACTATCGCGTCGAGCCGACTAGTGGCTTGTGGCGGACTCAAGTGCCGTAACCGGGCGGGCGTAAATGGTTGGGTCCTGATACTTGTTCACCACGAAAGCCCGTGCATGCGCCCGGCTCGCCCGGCTCCACCAACTGCTTCAACTACTGCTTCGTGTCCTCCCTCTGCCGCATAAGACGACGGCGTCCGACCAAAAACGCCCTTCGAGTCCGCCTCGACGTCGTCCCGCTCCACCAACAGCTTCACTACGGCTCCATGCCCGCAGACGAAAACTGTCACAGTTGATAAATCGTGTTATAAAGCCGTGGTCGGACGACCATTAGCTGTACTCATTGGGGTTGTGGTTAGTCGGATAATTTTTTTTTTTTCGATCAGACCATCGCAATCGGAGCCATTGTACTGCTTCTTATGTGCCTTCGGAATAAGCCGGTTCAGCCATGCGAGCGAGGACTGCTAGCTCATGCAGTTACTTCCGGAAACGTCCAACAATCTCGACTTTCGTCGGTCTCTCGGCCTCACCACGAGTATACGGCTGAAAGCCACATCTTGTTTCGGCGCTAAGGAGGGCCGCCTGCTTGTACAGGGCCCTCCCATGAGCGGGCTGTTAGCGTGATCCACCGCAGCTGCCGGCTCGCTTATTGACAAGCGGGATTGGCCTTGAGGACTATAATATACCATGATCATATCAACATCGAAAGATCTAAATTACTGCATCAAAATGTCGAGCTTAATTCCTGGTAAAATGCGCACTGAGAAAGCTACGCCACTAGACTTGCCTTCGTACATTGTTGGATCAGCTTCGTCTTGCTGCTGCACTGCAAGCCACCTGCGAGTCCTTGCCAGCCGCAGTGACATAGGTGGTGTGATATCAAGCGTGAGCTTGAGATCTTTTACCTAAAGGCATGAAAATCGAATACCATCTTTCGAGAACGCATCAGTCAGCCACCTATCTCAACATGGACGCAAAAGAGAAGCAAGAGCACATTTAAGGTCTGCACTGCCGAATCTATGTCGAAGGGCACATCCCCTTGTTCTTTCCAGGTCATTCGAAATCAAGGCTAATTCCCAAACCTTCGACCGGATTTGAGGTCATGGTCCTCCTACACTGGCTCCTCGGGCCAGTCCTTCAAAATATTGCCTCCGGTTATCCTCATGACTCCCATTCACTTAGGATTCGAGCAACTGTTGAAGAATACTGGGATATCCCCGGCCCCCCACCTGATCCCGTGTTTGACGAAGGGGCTGGGCCGTATAATATCGAGAAGCCCACCGCAGAAGATATACAATTCTACAACGACTGGAAGGAAAAGGCCGACCTGGCGGTCTCGCTTGGCTTTCCAAATGCCGCTCGCCACATGTACCACTTCCTCGAAAACACTGGTTCGGACTTAATATTCTCCACTGATCATATGATGTTCGACTTTGGCCCCGTTGCCGGTCTTCAGTCCGCCGTCGAGGATATCGTCAAAGTCCAGGCTGAACAAGCTTTCCGCAAGGCCGCTGTCGGTGAGGGCTCCAAAGCCACATTTCAAACTCCCTGGCAGGCTTCTCACACCACCTGGGGGTTCCATTTGGACTGGTTTCTAGCCATTGGAGGTTTCTCCTGGTCCGTTGCAGGTGTGGTGGATGCCAGTCGAGTTTCTGGTGAATATACTTCGACAGTGCGCTATGTTGTTTACGCAGTTGACCGCTACAACTGGGATACGGGTAAAGGGTTGCTAGAAGGCCTCCTCGCCAACGACGAAGATCTTCAGCGCTTGCATCGGGTGGGGTTGGCACGCGAGTATAATGAGCGGGGTTCGAGTAAGGTGTACAAGATTGAAGGATATAATCCTGACAGTTGGAAGTTTCGCTACTTCTTCCCGGGTCCGCCCGTGGAGCCGTACAACCCCCTTGCATGCCTTAAGGAAAAATGCCCGTGGATGGCGGACATTGTCCCCTATTCGCGCGAAGCGAAAGATTCGTGGATCTTTCACGTCCGAAATGATGTCGGTGCGCTGATATGGTCGGAAAGTCCTCAGAAAATTGATACGCTCGGCTCTAGGAGCGGACTGGTTACGAATTCCGACAAGAAGAAGACGGTCAACACGAGATGCATTGACGTGGAGGAGACGGCTGGGCAGCAGGGAAACAATGAGGCGTCGATGCCTTTCAAGGACCGTCTACCCGCGAGCCTTTCGTATTATTTTGGATATGATGACAATGAAGACCTCAGTGGGAAGGCGACAGACATGTGCACTCTTGTCCTGTTTGACTCAAAGGGGTGTACACAGCGGAGCGGTACCCCGAAGGTAATTAATGGGGTCTGGGCTGATAACTTGCCTTACGATGTGCGTTCTTTCAAGGTCTCTAAATGCCAGTTGCTTGCATAATAGAAACTACTTGAGGGAACAGCGTTTTCTAGCTGTTAGTGTTGGGTACTAGTCTGCCGAGGCTGACCGGTTGATTAGAGAGTCTAGCTCGGTGGTAGTAACTTACAATGACTCGAAGTCCCGTGACTGTATGAATTGCCGAAAGCGTCAATTTAATCGGCCGCAAGTACCGACCTGCGTGGGGGAAATATTTAAAATTGTTACTAATACTACATACACGTTAGGCGAAGGTTATTTAACGTTAGTACCGCAGCGGGATTGTATGGTTTCGATTGGCTTTTTTATGAACTTTTAAAAAAGTAAAGACAATTATGGTGGCGTTGTAGCGTGAAATTATCGTCGCGGCCTCTGAGGGCACTTCATGCACTCCATAAAAATTAGCCGACTAACAGCTACGCTTTCGTAATATTTAAGGTAAACATAATCCTAGATATTTATTAGTAGAGGGAAAGCGTAATGGACATAGTAATATAAAAAATTATAGCGTGTGTGTAGACTTTGAATTGGTATGATGTTAAAGTACCTCGAATTCGTATTAGCAAGGTAGGCGTCCCATGACGTAGGGGGAGAGGTTAGGGGACTAATCTCACATGATGTGTTTAAAAAACGTGTGTAAATTACGAGAATATCCCTACAAGACGCTAACGTGAAGTAAGAAACCCCCTTATCAGGAGGTCCGTGCTGTGAGAACAAATCAAAGTGCAAAACCGGAAACCGATTCTGCTCGCGACTGTACAGTCCGTAACGAAATCCGCTTCACCCTTCGAGCGACGCGCGAAAAATTCTGGCCCACCAGCCGTACAGGGGCTTGGCATGCACTTGACTATACTAGCGTAATCCAGCGTCGATCGTCCGCTTTGTGGTCGAATGGCGCTGATGTGGCTGGAGTCCAGCCAGCCACGAACCCTTGGCTCTACAGCAAACCTTTCTCCATTGAACGACGTACACCACTTCGCCCATGCAGCCATCCGGTCTGCCGACTACGTTCCAAAGCCACCGGAAGGAAAACCGTCGTATGAACCTGTTCCCGTCTGGATTTCTGGCAGACAATGACCACATTATGGTGGCTGATTTGGCATAGCCTGTTTATCCCTTACATTGTTGTTTACGTCCTATAAATTGTGGCCCGTGCGTACCAATCAATAAGCTGCATTCCCAGGCGGTCAATCGTTCTGCCGCATCACCAAAGTTTTGAGCTGCCTCCGCCTGCGCCCGCGCTCGCGCCCAGTGAGACCTAAATTAACACCTCTGCTTCGCATCTAAGAGCCTGCAATTGTAGAGCGTCGCGGCAGTTGGTCGATTAACTCTACAACTAGCTCTATAATTGCCAATCGCGTCAACAGATCTACTCGTAGAGAGCCCTCAGCGAAATACTGGGCTCGCACTTTGATGTTCTTGATCGCGCGCACGGGTCACATTTTATATCACATCAACAATGTAAGGAATATTCGCGGTCATCGGCGTTATCATTGAGCCAACCGCAAACACGTCGCCTTCAAGCTACCGCAGCTTCGTCTCCTGATTGGCTTCATATTCAGAAAAATCTTTGGGCTCATTATGCATTGCCATTTTGATTTAGTGTGCATGGCTATTGTTTATCTCTGGGCATCCCCTGTCGTTAGCTCAATGTGGTGTCATGTACAGGTTGTTGGAAGGGAAGAAGGCACTACGAGTGGCGTAATCATACGATCACGTCATAAATATGGACCAATAAGAGCGTAGTGAAGCTGGTTATTCTGTTGCATGGAATTTGGTGGCTCGTAGTGCCCTTACGACCAGTATATCAGGAAGGATCGGCAACCCTTGCTTGGACGTACTGGGTGCTTTCAATTCAATCCTGTATGTGAATCACTACAAAGCCTTGTACAGAATCTGAACTGGTACAGCATGTGAGTCACCCGGATTGAGCCAAGCTCCAAGATTGTCCCGGCCATTGTTGCTCACCTCCATATTTAGGTTACGCGTCCATATAGCTGCGCTGGTGTGGGCTGTGCACATATTTCAAGCTTCTGCCGCTCCACGTCCATTTGGAACCGTCAATGGTGACTTCTTTGGAGTCCTCGATACTGTTCAGCATGCAGAGCACGAGAAGATTACCAGAGCGGCTCTTGGGTGTTCTGCAGATGACCCTGTTCCGAACTGCTTTGAGTCACTGCCATTGGATGAATTAGCCGGTAAAGCGCGAACGTTGTCTCTAGAGAACGTATCCGGCGACTTGGGTACATGGGGTGCTGTGGGGTCGCCTGACATCAACGAAGTTTGCAAGTCGAACGCCCATTGCGATGATGCAGATTTCTTTGACGCACCCAATTACCCCCAGAGCCGATCCCAAGCAAATGGGAAGTTTCAAGAATGCATGATGCACATCAAAGGTCGTTACCAGCAAGGGTTGAATGCTGCCACGAAGTTGGTCAATAGCGCCGGCCAGCTCGATAACAAGGCTATCCAGATCCCGGACGATGGCTGCGACTTCACAACAGACATCAAGTGCGTCGTCGGGGTTTGCATGGGTCCTGGTATTCTTTCCCATGACATTGTCGTTGCCGTGGCTGGACTGGTTGCATGCTGCCTGGATGGATTCTCGGAATGCCCAATTCCTGTAGATGCTGGAAGCACCAAATGCAATGCAATTGCGGGACTTGGCCGGGCCCTCCACGGCTTCCAGGACTTCTATGCACACAGTAATTGGGTTGATGCACCTGTCGCAAATCCCACTATGGCCGATCCGCCGGGATTGAACCAGACAACGATTCCGAACTTCCTGGCGACCAGCTTTGGCGGTGATTACAACGCGGTTTTAGAGCACGATTTCAGTACGGGATGCTATAATCTTGGCGGAGACAAGACACCAGGCAAAGGGGATTGTGTCAACCGGGTAACCCACCACACCCTTAATAAGGATGAGGGCGAAATCAATCCCTATTCAGGCAAGTTCAAACATCGAAAGATAGAACGGAGCATCTAACTTGAAAGGTTCAGGCGCCGTATCCGAGATAGACACTTCTCGAGGTCAGGTTGAAAACAAGAACTTCGGAAGCAATTTCGAGGGTGCAGTGACATTGGCAATCAAAGAATCTCGCCGTCAGTGGGCAGATTTCCAAGCTGATCTGGCGGCTGCATTTGGCAAGCAGAAAGCGTTCCTGATGATCTGTGCGATGACAAGGGATGACCCTGTCAATGATTGCTGCTCAGATCATATGGATACCGATCCTCTGAATTGTGGTGCATGTGGAAACAAGGTATGACTCTATGCTCTTCACCGTGAGTGCAGCTCCTAACAATTGGCATAGTGCGAGTCTGGCAAGTGTCAAGACTCCAGCTGCGTACCTGTTCCAGAGCCTCCTCCACCACTGGAACCAACCTGGCTCTTTGACGCGTCTGACTACAACTACATCTTCACGCCCGAATGGCTAGCGACCACGTACTCCCAGTACCAGGTCATCAGTAACGGCAAAGTCTCGCTGAATACAAAATGCATCCCTGTGGCCGATACCACGTACGGGACGTTATTCGGATCTGTTGGTACGAATTACATTAAAGCTGGTAGCGCTTTCACGTCCGACGGCGTGTGCTGCGTCAATTACTTCGCCAGCACGGACTGTAATGAAATTGATGCGGACTGGGGCGAGGTGTGCGGGTTCTGGCAGCCCGACAAAGGGATGCCTATTGATGTGAGATCGTGGAAAATGACGGGTTGCAATCCAGAGTTCGCGTCGTGATTGTAATGGTTGCCATTACTGTACCGGCCCGTTTCTAGATCTATCGCGGCGTTTGCGAACTTGAGTCTAGGAGGCCGTTGAGCGCCTTTTAATGATATTTTGAACGTAATTATGCACATCATTTTGGAACAGAGCAGATACTTAGCAGGAGTCCACGACCGCTGTGGCTCATCAGGTACACTATTCTAATTGTGGCTATTACCGTGGAGTGACGTTTGTTGTGTATCGAACCGAGCATGCGACCCGGGTTTGCCTTCAGCCAAGACTTTTACTTGCACGGGCCAACACGGTCAACTCCTTGGGCCTACGCGGAGCTGGGGCGGAGAAGATATTCCAGCGCGCGTTGAAGGGCTACCAGAAGGCGTTAGGGCCAAAGCATCCATCAACGCTCGAAATGGTCAACAACTTAGGCCTTCTCTATGCGAATATTGGGGGGCTTGAAGTGGCGAAGAAGAGACACCGGCGAGCGCTGGAAGGCTACGAGAGGGCTCTCGACCAGGAAGTAGCAAAGGATAACATACCAGCGCTGAATACAGCTGAAGATCTAGTCGACCCGTTCAAAACAACGAGCAGAGAGGAGAAGCGGAGGGGCTATATTCACGCGCCCTTATCGGTGTTGAAGCGGTTTTCGGGCGCTCGAGTGAACGCTATGAGAGTGTCGCAAGGTTTTGAACGCATTGCATCGCAATGTAAGCACAATTTCGCAAGATCGAATAGAATCGTAATCCGGTTCCTGTAACCGGGTTAGCTATATAAGAGCCTTCTGGCTGTCAGAGGAGCATCAGTGGCTTTTGTCTGCGCTGTGTCAGAGAAGACGATGAATGGGAAGAATGTACGAAATGCTCCCATAGATAGCAAAAGAGGATTCCGTGGACATGTTGTGTTTCTTCTAGAGAGTTATGGTCTCTGACAATACGGCCTTGATGACATTATTAGGCAGTGTCCCTGTCAAACGTTAGCCGCCAGCTGTATTGCGCTTGAGCACACGCACCGTATCTTATCCTTTACGTATCCCGACAGCGCCCCGTCTCGGTTAAGCTGACGCTCTATCTCATCGTACTCTCCCGGTGCAAGCCGGAATTATTCTGTCTACGGGACTTGTTTGGTGCGCGAACGACGAGGCAGTTCTTCGTTGTAATCATACCTGCCCGAGTCCTATCGTTAGCCGCTATATCCGCTATGCATCGAGCACACCCACCGTATCTTGTCTTTCACAAATCCTGATAGCGCCTCGTCTTGCTGAAGCCGACGCTCTACTGCAAGCTGAAACTCCGTCCACGGCTCTCGCTTGATATGCTTTTCAGCCCGGATTTCTTTGAAGAGTGCGAGGACTCGTTGGACTTGGGCGAACTGCTTTTCGTCGGTCGGCGGCGGCGCCAAAGGGTGATTTGCGAAGCTCGAAGGCGGTGTAGTGTTTTGGTTCTGTGTTATGGGAGCCTGCGATGTAGACATAGCCGTACGTCGCACTGCATTGCGAAGTTGCACGATGGCTGCCGCGAAGACTGATCGCGGTTAGAAACTAGGGCGCTTTTGCGTTGGGACGCTTTGGGTTGACTCAGCAACAGCCTCACAAAGCCACCCCGCCTGAACGCCACTATGGCTAGAGATAAGCCCAATGGCGCAACAACACCAAGCCCAAGATAGTGGCCGCTTCCCGCGTCTGGGCCTAATTTAGCTCCCCTTTGTGGTCCTGAACAATACTGTAAAAAGATTTGCCACCAGTAGTGCCTCGTCAGAGGCAGACGAACGCCTCAATCACGCTAGCAGGGAGGATGGCCGAGCCGCACCGGCCACAGGGTTGTCGACGCTTCGAAATGTATAAATGATGGGTGGGTACTGTGGTATCCGGGCTAAGTTTTGCCTATGGGCGTTTTGTGGCTTAATTAGCGCAAAATTGATTACCTATCAGAAGCTTCTAGTAGATATTACGTGATCTCTGTATTATGGTATATTATAGCCTTCCCTTTTATATTGTACGAATTAAGCAAACTATGGATATCCCTTCTACTCCCTATTATACAAAGCACCTTAATTGCGATCAGCGCCTTTAAATCCAAACTCTTTAAAATGCTGGCTTTAAATATTAACAAATTTAGGAATGTTTTAGATACTTATTTTATTAAATATAGAATGCTTACCGCGCTAGCCATCTAATTTAAAAAAACGCTCTAGACGACCCTCTTCTCTATTAAATAAATAGGTCAATAAAATTAAGCTTTTTATTATATTAAAACGCTCTTACCGGCTTCTCTTATATAAGTGACTTACTACTAGGCTATTTAAAGAATTTAATATTAGTTAGGAAGTAATTAAAAATACTTTAATATAATAAGGATATAAATGTTATATTACTTGTTAAAAGCCACCTTGTTACGGACAGCTTAAGTACAATATTATAACTACTTAGAGAGGAGTTGGAGGAAGCTAGTTAGTTAATATAGGCATGGTCCAGGATGGATCCGGTGGAACTATGTAATGAGGAATAGTAGCCAAAGTTATATAATGTAATCTATGTGATCTGTGTAATCTATATAATCTATAGAACAGAGCAGATAGAGCACACATACCTCACAGAGCAAAGGGATTTCTTAGGCGTATGGTTATGTATTTAAGGAACCACAGTCCCTACCCAGATAGTTCTCTCTTTATAGTAAATCTTAAAATACAATTAAAGTTAATTTATTAGACAACCACTCTACCAGTTATTATTATATTATTAACTTATTATTTATACCTACATATCCAGCCCATTAATAAGCCTACCGTAGTTCTTGCTATAAGGTTCTATTATATATTTACTACTAAGGTTACAGTATTAAAATACAAGAGAAGTTAAATAATATGCTACCTAAAGCACTAGTCGCGATGCTATTAACGGCAGTAACTACCTTAGGATTAAGAGATACTAGTATGGCAGATATGGACTTACAAGTAGTTATAAGAGGTTAGTTACAGGAAATGGTTAATTGCTTATTAGACAATAATAGGATACTTAAGGAACGCATTAATGAAATTAGAGCAGTAAAGGTTAAGTTACTATTAATTAAATGATTCTTAGGAGAAAGGTTAAAACTTAAGGGATTCCTTATATAAATGCACTTTAAGGTTATATAGGAAGAAGCAAAGTTGGCAACACCTATAGATTAAGTAGTATACGCAGGATTGTTCTTAATAGGAAGAGCACTAAAATAGTTTAAATCTTACCTTACAGAAATATAAGTTAGTGGTATAATAACTACTAACTAAGATATATAATTTATGTTTACTAGTTAGAATAGATTTATGGAGAGATTAATGTAGATATTTAAAGACCTAGAAGTATTAACTATAGCGGAACAGAAGCTTTAAAACTTAGTATAATGTCCTTTAGTAATTAAGTACATAATACAGTTTTAAATACTTATAATATAGGTTAAGTAGAATAATAAGGCGCTTATAGCATAGTATAAATAGGGACTTAAGGCTAAAGTCTAGGACATAATTATCCTAATAGAAGATGCGGAAAGTCTATAAGACTTAATAGACTAATTAATAAAGATTAATAATAGGATCTATTAAAGGGAATAAGCTAAGAAAGGGTAAGATAGAGTTCTATAATTATATAAGGCGTAAAGTACGCATTAGTAGATACAGAGTTAAAAACTATAGAATGGCGTAGAGCTAATAGACCTAAGCGGTACTAAAGAATCTAAAAGATAGATAAGAAACTATGGAAACCTAGAGGTTAAGGATTAAGTAATTATAGGACTAAGGAGTAGAGGCTAAACCAGGGATCTTAGTAGCAGAAGACGTTTAGGCGGACTCTATAATAAGAAAAATGGTTTAAAGATGGAGCTTGTATAAATTATAGAAAATAAGGTTATTTTACTAGAGACTATAGAGGTAGTTAGAGTAACTATATGGTAAGGGGCATTAGGTTGTTAAAGTATGATAATATAGATATAAGAGTATTGCGCGGAACTAAGGAGTGTTTAATTAAATACTTTGCGTTTTGTTATAATAATAAGTGCTAAATTTATAAAGATGCTAAGTATAGCGTAAGCTATTAGCTATAAGAGCTACAGTTAAGAGGGCTTAAAGGAACTAAAGAGTTAGATAAAGAATAAGATTAACTCTATAAGCTAGATTAAGATATTAAAGTAACATATGGATAAAGATTAGTAATAATAATAATAGAGTTAAAGTACTTATTAATTAACAGTAATAAGGAAGAAAAGGAGGCTAACTGGAAGTACTTATACCTTAGTAACGCAATAGAAGTAAAGACTAAAACTACTATAGAATGTGGATTAGTAACGGGTATTATAACACCATTGGATACAATTTCCATTGCTTTATAAGACAGAAGGAGTAATATTTAGAGACAATTAAGTAAGTAGATAACTGCTAGTACTAGCTTACCACTTATAAAAGGTAAAAGGCTATAGGTCCAAGATTCTTAAGAAGAAATAAGAAAGGCTTTAGACTTATAAAGTGTAATAAGGACAGCTTAGGAACCCATAATAGATAAAAACCAATAGGAAAGAGCAGCAACTTAGTTTAGTAATTAATAAATAAGTATAGAACGTAAGCTTAAGAACCGCAAGTTTAGGGAACAAATAAGAACATTAGTAGGAAACTAAGATTTTAAGAAACAAATAAGGACTATAGCAATTCTAGGTAAATATAGTGTTTAGCCTAAAGATTAAAAAGTTAATACTAAGATTAGGAAGTAAGATAACTTTAAAGATCTAGCTATAGGACGCAGAAAATAAGAAACTATAGATAAGTTTAGATAAAGAATTATTGTATAGTAAAAGTAAAAGCTAAATAGAAGGTTTATAGCAGGTTATATAAGAGATAGAGCACCTATATAAAGAGTTACCAATAGGCTTAGCGTAGGGACGCCTAGAGTAAAGTAGTTAGATAAACTAGAACAAGAAGAAGATCTAGATATTCTAGTTAGGTTTAAAGAAAGATATACTAAAGGATATTATAACGCAGTAATAATAAGGTACTTTCTTATAAATAGACTATATACACTAAACCAGTTATATAGAAAGTGGTATAGGCAATAATATAATAACAAATAGGAAGACTTTTATATATAGCTAGATAAAAAAGTAGTCTAAGACTAACCTAGTATAGAAAAATGCATAAGTTATATTAAAAGAGCATTAATTATAATGTTAAGGAACCTAGGAGAAGGATCTAGGAACTAGAGAAGTAAGTAATAAATCTTAGTACCCACAGCAGAGATACTAATGGTTAGGTTAACTAGGTATAGGTTTAAACTTAAGAATAAAAACAAGCTAAGAGTTAACCTAAGTCACCCAGCGCATTATACACTATTGTGGATAGCTTGTATAGATAATATGTATAATATATATAGAGTACTAAAAGACAAAAACTAGAAGTACCTAGTAAGGATATATTAGGCACTAGAGGAAAAGCGGTTTAGAGATATTAAGTATATATATAGATGGCACCTAGTAGAAGTACAGAGTTAAGGGGACCTAATACTTTAGCCAGGAAGATTCCTTATAGAAGAATGCCTAGATAGATAATAGTAGTGGGACTGCTTAGAGAACACTTATCTATGGTATATAGAGGAAAAGAAATAAACTAAGTATTAGCTAAAGGTAGACTAAGTATAGACAGGATCTAGCAGCCAATAGTTAGGAAAAAGGGAGGCCTATAGGACTAGAGGGAACCAGTAGTAGAGCCTTAGACCCTTAAAGGAATTTAAGGATAATACCTAAACTTATAAGTTAAGTAGTAAGATTAGCAGTTTAAAGTATTAATAGACAGTGGAGCAATAAGGAACTATATATTACTAGTAGTAGTAAAAAAAATAGGGTTACCATATAGATAAAGGAAATACCTATATCTACTTATAACAATTTTAGGAGATTAGATAGCCTATAGAGGAGGTATTATTAGTCTTAAAACAGGACCTATTTAGTTAACTATTAAAGGGAGACCAGTTAGAATGTCTTTTAATATCTTACTATTAGGAAAAGATAAGGTAATATTAGGAATGCCTTAGTTATAGGAATATAATCTAAGGATTAATTAGGTTATAGGCTAGGTTAATATTAGAGATACTTAATAATATAAAGTATAGTAGTAAACCAAGTTGGTATAGTACTAAGTTAGAGTAATATATAAGGAGATTAATCAAGGCTTAAGTTATATACCAAAGAGATACTATAAGTATAGCAAAAAGTTATAGTTATTAGAAAGTAAAAAGCTGTTAGAGTATATAGTATAGGACTATAAGATAGAATTGGAAAAGGGAATAAGTTTAAAGGTTTTTCTAATTTATAAGCTTACTAAAATAGAGTTAGTAGCGCTTAAGGAGTTTGTCTAGGAGAACTTATAAAAGGGATATATTAGACTATTATACTTATTAGTAGGATATCTAGTACTGCTTATCCTAAAGAAAAATAGAAAACTTAGGATGTATATAGACTATAGACAGTTAAACAGTATTACTAGGAAGGATAGGTATTCTTTACCCTTAATTAGTGAAATCTAAGATAAAATAGGCAACGTAAAGATTTTTATAAAGATAGATCTAAGATAGGCGTACTATTAGATTAGGATTAAGGAAGGTAATAAATAGAAGGCAGCCTTTAGGTTAAAGGAAGGACTATACAAACTATTAGTTATATAATTTGGGCTTATAAACGCACTAGCAATATTCTAGAAGTAAATTAATAGTATATTAGGAGAACACCTTAATAAGTTTGTTATAGTATACCTTAATAACATTATTATCTACTTAGAAAGTAAGGAAGAACATAGAGAATATATTAAGTAGGTCTTAAAGAGACTATAAAAGGAATAGATGCCAGTAGCAATTAAGAAATGCAAGTTCTTTATAAGAAAGACCAATTTTATTAGATTTATTATTAAACTAGAAAAAATTAGCATAGACTTAAAGAAAGTCAAAGCTATAGTTAGTTGGTAAGAACTAGAGAATGTTACGCAGTTAAGGTTATTCCTAGGGTTTTGCAACTACTATAGGAGGTTTATAGCATAGTAGTTAAAAAGTATTAAGCCATTTACGCGATTAATAAAGAAAGAGGAACTATAGGTATGGGGAACCAAGTAAAAGAAGTTATTTAAGGAACTTAAGGAGTTGTTTACCTAGGAACCAATCCTTAAAATCTATCAACTAAAGTTAGAGACGGTTGTTAAGACAAATGTATTAGACTTTGCACTAGGAGCATATTTACTACAGAAGTATTTAAACGCATGGTATCTAGTGGCATACTATAGTTAGAAGATAACACTACTAGAACTGAACTATAACATCTATAATAAGGAGTTATTAGGTATAGTTATAGTATTAAGGGAATAGAGAGCATTCTTATAAGGTATAGAGAAACTATTTATGGTTAAGACGGACTATAAGAACCTTATAGGATTTCTAATAACAAAGGAACTTAACCAAAGATAGGTTAGATAGGCGGAAATGCTTATAGAATACTATTTTAAGATTTAGTATACTAAGGGTACAGACAATGCACGAGCAAACGCTCTAAGTAAAAAGACTAAACTACAAAATAATAAAAAGCTGTTAGGGGCTTTACTGTAAAAGGATCAAGACGGATTAATTAGGTATAATTATCTAAAAATCGCAGCAACTAGAGAAAGTCAGATCCATAAATTACTAGAGAGTAATTAAATATAGAAGATCTAAGAAGTATAGGTAGAGGATCTAGATACAATATTATGGATAGCTTAAGTACGATATTATAACTACTTAGAGAAGAGTTAGAGGAAGCTAGTTAGTTAATATAGGCACGGTCTAGGATGGATCTAGTAGAACCATATAATAAGGAATAGTAGCCAAGGTTATATAATGTAATCTATATAATCTATATAATCTATATAATCTATAGGATAAAGTAAATAGAGCATATATACTTTATAGAGCAAAGGGATTTCTTAGGCGTACGGTTGTGTATTTAAAGGACCACAGTCCCTACCTAGATAGTTCTCTCTTTATAGTAAATCTTAGAATATAATT
>Ga0307507_10001223_pt1 | contig 57279 bp, 14 predicted proteins | sample 7_EM_MG_FD_207223 | JGI IMG/M metagenome (GOLD analysis project Ga0307507, IMG submission 207223) | Populus trichocarpa ectomycorrhiza microbial communities from riparian zone in the Pacific Northwest, United States - 7_EM | ecosystem: Host-associated > Plants > Roots > Unclassified | place... | reverse complement strand
GTAAAGAGGTAGGTAGTAAAGAGGTAGGTAGTAAAGAGGTAGGTAGTAAAGAGGTAGGTAGTAAAGAGGTAGGTAGTAAAGAGGTAGGTAGTAAAGAGGTAGGTAGTAAAGAGGTAGGTAGTAAAGAGGTAGGTAGTAAAGAAGTAGGCAGCAAAGAGCTAGGCAGCAAAGAGGTAAGCGGATTTCTAGCGGATTTTGCAATAGCCTTATTATAGTGCTCTGCTAGATCCAAAAAAGAGTGTTTTGGTATATATTTCCTAAAATTATATTAGCTGCAGGTATAATTTAGTATTAGAAAGCTAACTTTTTAGACAGAGACCCTAAAGGATTAGTGAAAAAAAGGGCGTCCTTAAAAGCGTCTTTAATTATTTTATTGTCAATATCGCGTATATTAAGATCCTTGACTAAATAGCTGTTGGACATATTTAAAGGTATAAAAGAAGGCATTATAGATAGTAGTATACTAATGGATAGTAGATAAAACAACAATAATAAAGTTTATAATATAATGCTATAAGGTGGAAGGTGCGGAGGTTAATTAAAGGTAAATATCTACGCTACTAATTTTATTAAATTAGCTTACTAATAAGTAATTGCTATGGTAACTTACCTTAGTAAATATTAACCACCTTATAAACGCTTATTTATAACACGCAAATCCTTTATAGTTAGGTTACTACTAATTAAGATAAGTAGGCGTTATCTAGTTAACTTGCGAAGTAATACTAATATAGAATTACAACTTAATTAAGGTACTGAAGAAGATTTATAAGCGGATATTAGGTTTACTTAGTAAGCGGATTTCTTACTTTTAAAGTGCGTAGATATATTCTTTTGTTTCTCTTGCTATAAGGTGGATCTAATATTAGCTGAGAGTTTTAAGATATAGTAGCCTAAGAAGAACGGATAATATCTGGTTATAAGGATTGTAAGATACTTAAACTAAATAGCTAATATAATATAGGTTCTGTAGGTTTTAGGAGCTTTAGGTATAAACCTTAGTATCTCTTTAGATAAGAATCTAATAGACTATTTAAATGCGTATATAGAGGTTAATACTCAACACCCGAATATTAATTAGAGCTTTTAACTAGTCCTAGTTAAGTTAACAAATAAGTAAAACGCTAAGGAATATTAAATACTAACCTGCTAAAGCTGCGTTATATCTAAAACTAAGGGCGGAGATTAAGCATTAGGCTATAGGTTTTAAGCTGCGCTTAGTTTAAAGAGTAGAGATTAATTAGACTATAAATTCTAAGCTGCACCTAATTTAGAAGGTAGGGATTAAGTATTAGTATATAAATTCTAAACTACACCTAGTTTAAAGGGCGGAGATTAAGTATTAGCCTACAAACCCTAAGCCTAAGAGTTTCCTAGGAGCAGAGATCTAGTATTATAACCTAAATCCTAAGCCTTAGGATTTTCTAGGAGTAGAGATCTAATACTATATTGCAAATTCTAAATTTCTGGATTTCCTACTGTGGGAGGGTACGGGCTCTCGTAGATAGGAAGTCACGGTGCCTTCAGTAAGAAGCCGTCAATAAGCACGCAGTCTATAGAGAGAGAAGAAAGGAGTGTATTTAAAGAAAGAAACTATCTGTCTGTCGGCTATGTCTAAGTTATTAAAGACTCTGAGGGCTCCAGACCGATCTATATAAAATATGTGGAAGGCCTAGGCTCTCCCAAAGCTACATCTAATCTAGATGTTAAATCTAGGGGGCCAAATTACACTACTATATACCTCCCCTACCCAAGTCGTTGTCCCCTAATGACTTCCGAAACTCTAAAACTCCTTATCTTCAAAACAAAGGCGCGGTAGGTAATCGCATGCGTTCCTTACCTTTACTATAAACCCAAGATGGTAAACAAGGAGACTTTTTTCTAGTTAAACAAGACCATTCTTATCCGCCTAGCTAAGCAGTATAAGATATATCAGACTGGCGGCTCTTAGATAATATAGCTCTTTCGCGTTTTTCCACTTACTTAGTTCTGTCCTATAATTCTTTAGGCAGCTCCGCATGACTCTGTCCTTTTATAATAATTGGGGGTACTCTACTTGGATCTACCGTAATAGTTAAAGGCTCAATTCTATTATTAACGCAGTAGAAGTATGAGCGGCTGTTAAAGCGCTCCACTTTAGTTGCATATATAAGCTGAAACGCATCCTTGTAGTTCTTAACGGCCTTTAAATAATAGGAATGCATCTATTTCGCAACTTCATTCCTATTACTAGTAAAAAGAAGATTATAATCTTGGATTACTACTAGAGAATCCCATTATCATTTACTAAGAAGGGCGTTGGATAGAGCGCTGGCAGCCATAAGCTTAACTGCTACAGGGAAGCGATATAGAATTGCGCCATAGAGATTGGCATATCCAGATGGCGTATAGGGCGGCGCTCTTAAGTCTTAGTACGCATCTACCAACTCTGTCTAAGTACCTCCTTTAGTAACCTTAAGGTTATTATAATTGTCCTAAATACTAACGAACTATGGTAGTATTGTTTACTAGGTCCTAGTTAAAGGTCCTTTCGCTCTATAAGGAAGGTAAGGCATAGTTATATATATATCTCCCTTCTTACATAGCTAAGCTACCTAGTTGGTTACATATTTCTCTACGTCCTTAGCGGTCCAGTTATAGTCTGAGATTTTATATATAAATCTATTACCCTTAGCTAACCCTTGCGCTTTAAGATCTGCCCACTATAATTCTAAGTAATAATATATGCTGGAAAGGATAATTGTGCAGTTATCCTTAGTCTTATTATCTAGAGAAACGCTCCCTTAAATTATATTAGCACTATATCCACTTTTAAGGAGTAAGGGAATATTAATATTAATATAGCGGAAAGTTGTAGAGTCTCCTTTAACCGCGAATTTCGTATAATAAGGGTAGAAAATGAGTTGTCACTAGCTGTTAGGCCTAAAAGCGTAATAGAGGCAATAATACTAAGGGTCTTATCTTATTAGCTATTAGCAGAGACTATAGACCATTATTCTTAACTAGCTATAATTTGGTCGCCCATTAATTAGACGCTGATAATGGCGGTATATATATATTTCCTTATTAATTATTGCTAAGATGCTAGAATCCTATTATTACCTAAACACGCTTAAAACCACGGATCCTTCTCACTACTATATATCTTAGTTGTTTAGTAACAGTATCTAATTAAGTAAAGCCTCCCTATTATAGGAAAACCTTGGTACCAAGTTATAAATAAACTTGTATGGTCTTAAGGAGTTAGACGGAACTAAAGGCCTATAAGCTTTTTAGAACTAGGAGTATATAGTAGGGTCTATCTTTATAGTGCCTAAGTAATTATAAGTATGATATATTAAACGGAGTCTGTGATATAGCACGGTATAGTTTAGACCCTTTATTGCTAAACCTATACGCCCTTTTATGGCTTATATATGCATCTAGCAGACCTTATATATTTTTAGGTTTAAACTAGCCGCCCTATATCAACTGCGTAAGAGCTTTATGACCTTAGTTAGTTTAATTTTAGTGGTTTAGTTTAGGGATGCCTTAAAATAAGCTAGTATATTATCCTTATAGTCATATCCTTATTTCGCGCAGAGTATCGCCACAGCGTCTACGGCCTCCTTAATATATTCTTTATTATCTCCTGGCTCAATAATATTTTTATTAAATAGCGATTCTACTCCTAGCCCTCCCACTTCTAGATAAGCAACCGTAAGCCCTCTCCTTAGATTCCTCCTTAAAGAGAATACTAGCAGCCACAGGGGTAAGCTAATAGGCGTTCCAGTTACAAAAATACTTTTATTTATAGATAATAAAGGCAAGTCCACTAATATAGGCGATCCTTGCTAGGATGGGCTTAATATAATACTAACACCTCCTCCTTAAACAGGTGTTGATGGCTAAAAAGCTAAGGGATTTATTATATTGGAAGTATATTATAAATGCGCTTACAGTATAAGAGCTAAGCTCTCTCCTACTTATCTAATTCTAATATTGGTAACCTCTGGTCCTATAGTAGTTAGTCTCCCACTTTTTAGTAATAGGTCCTTATTTGAAACAAGGAAGCCAGTTAAGTATCTCCTTAAACTATACTTATTTACTACTTAATCTAATATCGCTCTTCCTAATATTTTAGGCGTGAGCGCGAAGTCAGTTAGCTATAGTTAGGTAGTGTTCTTAATGCTATATCCTAAATAATTAAGCCTCTTAACTAGGGCTTTATTAACTCGCGCTATTACTTTATAAAGTAGGTAGACGGTAAGCTTTCAGGCGGTAGAAAGGAAGTAGTAGAAGACTATATATTTTAGCAATCCGTTAAGAACATCCTGTCCCTAGGCTTTTTAGATGGTTTCTCTAGCTTTATTATACTGATTCCTTTAATCTTTTGCCATCTTACTAACATTAGAGATGTTCTTAAAGATTATTAAGAACGCGTCCTTTCCTAGAGATACTTGTAACCCATTATTATAATTAACAAAATCAACTACTACACTAGCAGTATCTGCGTAGTTCTCTCTCTTAAGCAGAATCTCGTTACAGATTTAGATAAGTACTGTATAATACTAATTAACTACAAAGCCTCTAACTTCTATAAGGACATTATTAATCTATCGCTTAGCTTCTTTATATAGTACTAGTGGTCTACTAGACGAAGACATAATAAGTATACTATTATTAATTCTGCTTAGTTTGTGCTTTGGCTAATTATAGTTATCTTTAAGGTTTATTAAGGGCGAAAAGGTAAAGTTCTTAATAGGGTTTCCTAATATAAATAGTCTACCAAATCCGGTAGCGGTATGGAGTTCTACCAGCGCTAATTATTAAATAGACTAATTATGATTTTCTATCCCTAGAATAGAAAATCGCTATTAGCTTAGTAAAGGTAGTAAATAAAACTAACATCTTTACAGTAAACAATACTAGATGGTTATATATAAATATTCTTCTATCCTTACCTCACTGTTAACACGCATTAGATTCCTATAACTAAAAAAAGCAAATAAGAAAGCGTAATAGAAAGAGCTTTAGGAAATACGGCAAATAAACAAATAGATTGCGCGGCTGTTATTTATATCCCCTCCCCCACCTTAGAACTTAACTGTCCCTTAGTTAAACATTTTATACTTAGTTCTGTTAAATAATCTTTCTAAAATGCGCACTTCTTAAAATACGCGGCATTATAATACTGGTGGATTTTATATAATATCCTCTTTAGGCTCTAGCTCTACTATTATTTCTTATAGTATAGTTCCGCCTAACTAGTTAAGCCGGTCCTCCTAACAGACCTTAGATATCTATTATTAATAGAACCTCTTTAATCTATTCCCTAGAGTTTAATTGCAAAATAGCGTGCTATTAAGATCCTTAATTAAGTACCATCCTTTATAAGGGTAACTCTTACGTACGTAAAACGGGCCCAGCTATTTTAGATCCAACTTATAACTGCTAAAATAGTCTTGCTTAAGCTATATATTATAAAGCATAACTATATCTCTAACCTTAAATCCATCCTAGCGAATGTAGTAGGTGTTATCAAAATACTCTTTATTTATAACTCTTAGTTGTTTTATACGCGCGACAGCTTTTTGTATATCTATGTCTCTTTAGTTAAACTGCTTTGCGCGAAGTACTAATAGCTCTATAGTGGTCCGGACTGTTTCCCAAGGCAGTATCTACTAGGTAGGTATACAGAGTTTAACGGGAAGGACATACTTATATCCGCATATAACCCTTACTGGTATTATTCCTATAGACCTCTTAACAGTCATTCTATCTGCCTATAAGACTGTATGAAGATTGTCTAGCTATAAGCCTTCCATCTTTACTAAAGCGTCCACTATAGGCTTATAACCTCGCTCTATAAAGCCTTGCAACTATAGGTAATATACAGAAGCCATAACCCTCTTAATGTTATAGAGCTCCGCAAGCGCAGTAGTAATATCAGCATTCTCTCCTCTACTATCTATAGAGAGCTGTCCAAACACTCCCTATTAGCAGATAACGTCTTTATAGAGGAACTTTACTATGCTTTTTACATCCTTATTCCAAAGGGCCCAGGCTTCTACCTATCTAGATATATACTCTTAAGTAATAGCCAGGTATCAGAACCCGAGACGGTTTAGCAGTATAAATATAATATCCACCGTTACTTATTGCTACAAGGTGGACTCCTATATAGGGTATATTACTTCTTCTTCCTATCCCAGCTGTTACTGTTGGCACTATAAGCATAACTTAATATGCTATAATATTTAATCCCATAGCCCTAGCTACTAGTATCGATTTAAGACCCTCTAATACATTTCCTCCTGTCTGCGATGTCCACTCTAATTATAAAGGCTCTTAATAATCTCCTACTAAGTAGTCTTGTCATTAACTACCCTTCGTATTAGTACATTCTTAGACTATTAGTGGAAGAGCTATTAGTTACGCACTAGGAACCTTAGCGTATACCACTTAAACTTTTTAAATTCCTTAGTATTCATCTCCTCTAGACGCTGTAAGGTTACTAGCTATTTCGCAATCCTCTAAGATTCCTCTAAATATAAGTCTTCTAATGGCAGACCTACTTCCATTTTAAGAGGGCTAGCCGTGTATTCTAAGGCACTTAGCTTATAGTTAATGAACTCTTTAATATCCTTAGTCGGCTTATTAGGTCGTTTGCTATTAGGTAGCTATCGCGAAAGTCTATTAGCTAGGCTATTCTTCTTCCCTAGCATATATCTAATATTAAAGTCCTATAGCTGGATCTAAGCTAGCCATCTTATTATTAAGGCTCTGGGTAAATTAGTGGTAGTATAATTTAGCTATATAACTAAGGTGTTTATATCTGTCTCCACTATAAATCAAACACCGTATAGATACACGCGATACTTCTTTAGCGCATATAGCAACGCCCAATACTTAAGCTTTCCTAAGTTATATTTTTATTCCGCTTAAGACCAGATACCGCTCCTATATTAATACGGGTAATAATAACCTTGTATATCCAGTTATATAAGACCGCATCCCCATCCATTCTTACATCCGTTAATAGCAAGAATAATTAGCCTAGCCCCTTTACTATAATCTAGCTAAACTAATATAGGCGCGGTGGTAAGTGCATGCTTTAGAATCTTTATAGCGGCAATCTACTCTATGCCCCATATAAAAGGAATATCTATTTATAGCAGTTGGAAGATTGGCTCTGCCTTAATTACAAAGTCCTCTACCTATATCTGGTAATATACGCAAACCCCTAGGAACGCTTAGGTTAATATAACGTCTTTACAGTCCTTCTAGTAAATAATCTTCGCGACCTTTAACTCCTCTAGATACCGTCCTTTTCCATTATAGTAGTAACCAACCACTATAATCTTATCTTTATAGAAATAAGACTTGGCGCCTAAGATTATATATCCGGCTTATTTTAAATCTGCAAGTACTCCGTCTAGCCACATAATATATTCCAGAATGTATCTATATACACCTAAAAGACTCTCCTCTCTATTATATACTGTCTGTGGGCCCTTTACTGTAATATTATCCAGAAACGGCAAGGCGTGGTGTAGGATATGGCACTCTAGGATCTTAGTAATCATCCTTATAAATTAAGTAACTAAATTTATTCCTCCCATAGGTACCATTATTTGTTATAGAAGTCCCAGAGGTGTTATAAAGGCTATTAGGTTTCTACTTTCTATATTAAGCTCTAACTGGTTATAGCTAGAGAAGAAGTCTACTAAAGACATAACCTTATACCTAGCAAACTCCTTAAAAAACTTATCAGCATATAGCGGCAAATTTGCGTCCCTAATAGTTACTTAGTTAATATTTATCGCCACGTTAATTAGTTGGTACTTATTACGTTCCTTCTTACTTATAAGAAACTATGGATTTCTATATAGGCTTTCGCAATATTCTAGAGTCCCTTAAGCTAGTTATTCTTATAATATACTTATTACCTCTCCTCGCAGGGCCCTTAGTACAGGAAAGTTTGGTACTTACCATACTTTATATGGCACGGTTTTAATCTTTAGTGGCGAAGTTATATCCCTGCTAACTTAACCTATTTTAGAAAACTCCTATACTAGCGCCTCTTCTTAGTTAAATAATATGGCCTTAAGGATCTCTTATTCTCTTAGCTAAATGTCTCCTACAATTATACGCTCTAATTATTCTGGCTTTAGTTATGCACTGTAGGCCAGTTTAGTGTATTACGGCTCAAGGAAATAATTATATAGACTAAGAGGCAATCTATAGATAGACACCTTCTGTTAATACAAGGCTACCTCTTGCCATTCCATTATACCTCCTAGAACGGTTCTGTCTGGTATTAATAAATTAACTAGGTGGACTTTATCTGCCTTTTATTTATACGCAGTTGCTATACTTATAGTGTTTTATTGGGCCTTGCTTCAATAGCCTTCTATTCGCATTATAAATAGATCCGTTATCTATAATATTTAATACGTAAGGGACTTAGCTTTTGCTTTAAATACTAGCTTCTAATTCTTCTTTAAGTGTTTCCTTAGGACTTCCCCTAATATTTTATTGTTAAGCTCCCTCTATCTAATATTGTATTCTTCTTTCTGCTGATGGCTTTGCCTAGCGGGTATCTAAAATGGTAAATATCTATATTGGAGCCGCACCTTATTTCCTCTTTCTTTATTCTTGACGTCCTTCTTGTTCTAATGCGCCGGGTTATAAGTAACCCCAGATACAATCCTAGTGGTTATACTAGCTATACGTTTCCCAAACCGTTGTCTATATTAATGCCTTTATCTGGTTTAAAGAACATCGCATCCTTATAGGATGTTAAGAACCTTGTTTTAACTCTACTATCTTCTAATTAAATAATATAAGATACCTAACCTATTGCTATTTGTTTTATTGCCAGTCTAGCCCTTACCAACTATGGCTTACTAAGTATTACCTTATATAACATCTCCCCTTCAGCAATGAACGTCGTGGATATTAAGATGTTACCTATTACTATAGGGACCGTATATACTAGCCTAATAAACTTAGACTAGGTTCTATTTGTAGATATTAGACGCGCGCCTTATAGCTACAAAGGCAGACTTAATATTAGCAGGCCGTGCTATAGGGCTACGCTTTCCTTAATAAGGTTAAGCTCAGCTCTAGAGTTAATTAAGTACTTAGCCCTTCCGTCTCCTATCTATACTTTAACTTTTAGGCATTGTTTTTAGAACCAGATAAATCCTACTTCTTATTTAATCTGGTCCACTTTAGCAGTTGTTAAGCCGGCTTAATTAGCATAGAATGTTAAGTGCGCTAATAATACTAATGCCTTAACATCCTCTTGCTTCTGTTGGTAAGGTTCCGCAAGGGGTAGTAGGAGAGGCTTAAAGAATAATCTTGCGACTTTAGGCATATATATAAGGCAGTCACTAATAGTAACTTTAATAGTTTTTAATAAGATCTTGTCTGCTATTACGGTTAGGCTTAGGATGTTTTCTTTTAGTATATCCATCATCCTAACTAGCTTCGGTTGTAGTGCCTTAGCTATTATTGTTATATCCACTATCTACTCCATCTGTTTTAGCTGTTTAGTGTAGTTTATTTTATTAACCTCGTTACTGCCTAATGGTGGTTAAGGAGCTTGCTGCTGGGGCTATAGTACGATTTGGATATATCCTCCTGGTTATACATTTCAAACTACTGCCGGTTGCTGACCAGATGGTTTTGGAGGCGGCTTTATTACCCTTACTTCCCCTTGCGGTTTCCTAAGATTATATAACCGTGGCACAGGCTGTGACTGGGTTGCGGCTCTAACTAAATCTATATATATTAACTCTACTTGGTATATATCTTCCTAGAACTCGCCAAGTTCCTTCTTACTTTTAGCGTTACTACCTTCTATAAGCTCTACTAAAGCCGCCTTTAGTTAGACACCTGTTTCTAGGGTATTAGGATTAATATTTATGTTCTACCTTAGCTAGTCTTTAAGGAACTAGATCTGATTGTTGCTTGGTAAATATAGAATTATATTTCCTAGGCGCTTATATGTTCTAGTGCAGATTTGGTTATTCTTATTTATATATAGAAAGCCACAGCGAACTAATTTCTAGAGCTATAGACACTGGTTAATAAAATAGTAGGGGCCCCTACACCTATAGCACATCTAAGCCTGTGCCTGGTATGCGCTAAAGTTTTTTGGCCCTCTATACCTCCCTAGGCCCGGCTTGTATCGTTCTTATAGCGCTCCCTTATAGGACGGCTGTACTCTATTGCTATTTGGTACCTGTTGCGGACCTGTCTGTATTTAATGCACTAACGCCCTATTTAAGAGCTATGTGTACTGTGTTGGATCTTGGCAAATCCTGTCTAGGAATGGCATTAAAAACGTAACCCCTGCTAACTTAACCGTCCTAAGATTAAGCTTCTGGAGTTAACTAGTAAGTTTCTCTAGTTCCAGGTCTATTTCCTAGGTTGTTTAATAGATGCTTACTAGCTTACTTAGCTGAGAGACTATAGGCGACCAAAGGGCAGTATCTCTTTAGTTAGCTATAGCTGGTTATTATTTATAGAACTGTCCAACTAGCTAATAAAGACCTTGCTCCTTAGGATTTATTAATAACAGATAGTCTGCGCCTTTATACGAACTAAGCCTGTCTTCTATAGTTCTCCTTAGCAGATGGAAGTTAAAAGACTCTCGTCTATCCAGATTAGCCCCTGTTTTAGTTATAGCATGTCTTTAATATTTAAATGGGAGTTCTCTTGCGAACCAGTACCCTTATTTACAGTTGTCTAAATTGCCAGCCTTAGTAACCTTTTAGGAGATTAGTATAAACTGCCTATAGTACTTACGTATACTACTGGGTGGATTGTTCCTGTATTATAGCATATAAGCTTCTAAGAATTCTACCATTTTGACTTGTTAAAAGTAGTTATTTCCTTAGTAGTCTATCCTAAGTTTCCTTATAAGTTCCGTCCAATTACCAATTATAAACTTAGGTAGGCTTTGGATCCAGGTCCCTATCCAGTAATTATAATACTTTAGGAGTCCTTAATACTTCTTATTATCTATAATATGGTGTTGGATACATAGTCGCTTATACTGTTTAATGAATTGCGACACGTTTTGTCCTATAAAGTAAAGAGTCCCGGGGGTTCCTAGAGCGGGTATAGGCTGGGCCATAACATATACCTTATCTCGCGCCATTAATGGTCTGTTAGAAGGCAATGAACTTGTAGTTTCCCTATAACCAGGTAGGTGGACTTTATGGCCCTTATCCTCTATATATTATGGGTTATCGGTCCCTAACGTTATAGGAGTTGGGGCTAGTATTGCATCCCCTGGTTTAAGAGAGCTTTGTGGTTTAATAGGCTGCTTACTTTCCTCTCCCTTTCTAGCGCCCTTACTATTATTATAGAATGGTCCTAACATATCTAACAATCCCTTTGGTGATACTGTCGCCATTATTCCTATAAATTCGAAGGTTACTCCTATGAATGCAAGAATAATTATATAGACTGTTATAAATATAGTAAACAAAATGTAAAAGACTTTTCTCTGCTGTTCCTAGTATACTATAGTCCCTCCTTTTATCCCCTATCTTGCTACACTACGTACCCGCCTTCCTATCGCTGTTCGCTGCCTTCTGCTCCCGCATGGAGAACTTGGTAAGTGTCATTGGTTCATTACTATGGCGGTGGCTGCGCACCAGTTGCTAATATGTCCGTACTTCGCCTCCCTCTCCATATATCCTTCTATCCATCAGTTCCTTTACAGTTCTAGATTGTTCCTATACGTCTCTTGTATATAGAGTACCAGACTTCTAATCTAAAGAGCTTGCCGTCGTCCCTACGTGGAATGCCATAAAATATATAGGAGGGTACGGGCTCTTGTAGATAAAAAGTCACGGTGCCTTCAGTAAGAAGCCGTCAATAAGCACGCAGTCTATAGAGAGAGAAGAAAGGAGTGTATTTAAAGAAAGAAACTATCTGTCTATTAGCCATATCTGAGTTGTTAAAGACTCTAAGGGCTCTAGACCAATCTATATAAAATATATAGAAGGCCTAGGCTCTCCTAAAGCTACGCCTAATCTAGATATTAAATCCAGGGGGCTAAATTACACCACTATACTACTACCTAGGAACTGGTGCTATACTATATATAACGGAACCTTGTAGTAGGAACTACGGTAGGTCCTATTATTGGGCTGGGTATATAGGTAAGAACAAATCAACAATATAATAATAATTGGTGGAGTGGTTGCCTAACAGATTAACTCCAATTATATTCTAAGATTTACTATAAGGAGAGAACTATCTATGGTAGGGACTAAGGTCCTTTAAATACACAACTATACTCCTAAGAAATCCTCTCTTATACGTAAGGTACGTGTTATACGTGTTATACGCGGGCGTACACTACGTACACTTCGTATACTGTGTATAATATTATATAACTCGCTTACTATTCCTCGTTATATAGTTCCACCGGATCCATCCTAGACTGTACCTATATCAACTAACTAGCTTCCTGCGACTCTTCCCCAAGTAGTTATAATATTGTACTTAAAGCGTCCGTAATACTATCTCCCTCCTCTTTATCTTTGTCCTTAAAGATTCCTAACATCTCTAAGTTATCTACTAGAGGTGTAATATCCGTTTAATTAGTCTAGTTAATATCTCTACTTATTATACCTAAAGCTTCTTCTTCTTTACAAGCGTAATGTTATGCTCGCACTGTGGCTGCCATACTATCGCTTAGTGAGATAATGTTGTCTCCGTATTCTTGTTATATAAAAGCGGGGTTAGTATATATTGCGATAGTAAGTCCCTTATCTTAACAACCCTTATCTTGCTTAGAGTGCACTAAAGCAAACATTTAATCGTCCTATAATGTTCGCTCTGTCTCTAACGCTAAGTATACGCGTCCTATAACTCTTAACAGTCTTTAAGTTCCCTAAGTAACTTATTATAGGGTCTTATGTTTAATCTACCGCTATAAAGCTTAAGTCCAAGTTGGCTACTACATATACTAAACTCCACCATTCTACTAAAGAGACCGCTTGGGCCCTTAAGGCTCAACGTTGCTTCTTTAAGTCTTAGTAGGTTGCGTTTGCCCAGTTAACCCATTTTGAGAAGGTTTGTAAGAAGGTTCATTCTAAGAAGTAAAAACTTGTTTAACAGGGTCTTAACAAGCTAGGTAATAAAAGGACTAGCTTTCCTCCTATAAGGGAAACAACTCTAAGTAGCTTAATAATTGCTCCTCTTAGGTCCCCCTTAGGTGACTTGTTCTTTAGTAATTCTTTTTTAACGCTCCCTAACCTGCTCTCTTTTAATACTCCTTTACCTTTCCTATAGCGTTCTCTAGGTTGCTTAGTGGTTCTTAAGTAGTCTTATTATAGCCTATCTACTTTACTTTATACTATGTTTTGTTATCTACGTCCTTATAACTAATAATCTTTAAAACTTACTATTTATCTTCTTCTTGTCCTTTATATGTGTCTACCTTATAGACTAGTGGCTTAATATCTCTATATGCTGGTTCTAGTATCGCAATATATTATATAGGGTAGATCTTCATTTTAGCTAGTAGGTTCAACTTATATATAACTAATAAAATTCTTTATGCAATTTTGAAAGGTCCTAGTCTAATATAATCTAACTTCTTACTTAGTCGTCAACTCTTAAAATTTTTATGTAGTAGCTATACTTTATCTCCCTCCTTAAGATCTGGTCCCTTAGATCTCTTAGCATTATAGTACCTTTTTATTCATTCTTATACTAGTTTAGCTGTTTCCGTAAGGTCTGTATAAAGATTTATTAATGTCTCCATTCTTTATTTAGCTGTGCTACTTGTCTTTTTTGCTTAATATAGCAATAATAATATTCTTAGTTTATACCCGTAATTCGCCTTAAATAGTAATGTCCCCATTCCTTCTTATAGTGTTGTATTGTATACAAACTATATAACTGGTAATAATAATACCTAATTGTTCTGTGCGTAATTAATATAGTGCCTTAGATACTGCTCTAGTGTCTAGTTTAGTCTTTCTGTTTGTCCGTCCGTCTGCGGATAATATGCTATAGATATTGCTACGCAAACCCCTTGTTCTGCTAGAAACACTTTCTAAAATACTACTATAAATCTTAGATCTTTGTCTAATATAATCTTATCTAGTGCTCTATGTCTTGTAAATACTTCCTTTATATAGATTCTAGCGACATCTTCTACTAATATCTCTTTAGTGCATACTATAAAGTATCCCCACTTTATTAGCTTATCTACTATTACTAAAATCGCGTTATAATCTCGTCCTATAATAGGATTTCTTAACTTTAGTAACTTAATAATAAAGTCCTATAATATAACTTCCTATAGTCTTCCTGGTATCTTAACAGGTTATAGCCCTCTATATGGCTTATACCTCGTTGGTTTGTTCCTTTGGCAATCTAGATATTCTTTTATAACTTATCTTGCTAGTTCCCAGATTCCTTAAATAATATACTCCTCTTAAAGCCTTAATACTAAGCCTGTAGCTCCGTTGTGTCCTTGTATTATTCCCTTATAGAATTCCTTAATAAATTCTTCTACAATAGACTTAGGCATATACGTTACTTCTCTGTTTTTATATTGCTTTAAGTCTAGATCCTCTACTTGTACTTTTTGGATCTTCTATACCTAATTACTCTTTAGTAACTTATAGATCTAACTTTCCTTAGTTGCTGTAATCTTTGGATAATTATACCTAATTAATCCGTCTTAATCCTTTCGTAATAAAGCTCCTAATAGCTTTTCGTTACTTTATAGTTTAGCCTTTCTACTTAGAGCGTCTGCTCGTGCATTATCTGTACCCTTAGTATGCTAAATTTTGAAATAGTATTCTATAAGCATTTCCGCCTATCTAACCTGTCTTTGGTTAAGTTCCTTTGTTATTAGGAATCCTATAAGGTTCTTATAGTCCGTCTTAACTATAAATAGTTTCTCTATGCCTTATAAGAATGCTCTCTATTCCCTAAGTGCTATAACTATACCTAATAACTCCTTGTTATAAATATCATAGTTTAACTCTAGTGGTGTTATTTTCTAACTATAGTACGCTACTGGATACTATGCGTCCTGGTGCTTCTATAGCAAATATGCTCCTAGTGCAAAGTCTAATATGTTTGTTTTAATAACCGTTTCTAACTTTGGTTAATAGATCTTGAGGATTGGTTCTTAGGTAAACAACTCTTTAAGTTTCTAGAATAGCTCCTTCTATTCACTACCTCAAACCTACAGTTTCTCTTTCTTTGTTAGTCTTGTGAATAGCTTAATACTTTTTGACTATTGTGCTATAAACCTCCTATAGTAGTTACAAACCCCTAAAAACGACCTTAACTGTGTAACGTTCTCTGGTTTGTGCTAATTTACTATAGCTTTAATTTTCTTTAGGTCCATACTAATCTTTCCTAGTTTAATAATAAATCCTATAAAATTGGTTTTTTTTATAAAGAACTCGTATTTCTTAATTACTACTAGCATCTGTTTTTCCTATAGTCTCTTTAAGACCTATTCAACGTGTTCTCTATATTCTTTCTCACTTTTTAAGTAAATAATGATGTTGTTAAGGTATGCTATAATAAATTCATCTAGGTGTTCTCCTAATACACTATTAATTCGCTTCTGGAACGTTACTAGTGCGTTTATAAGCCTAAATTGTATAACTAATAGTTTATATAGTCCTTCCTTTAACCTAAAGGCTGCCTTCTATTTGTCGCCTTCCTTAATCCTAATCTAATAGTACGCCTATCTTAGATCTATCTTTGTAAAGATCTTTACGTTGCCTATCCTATCTTGGATTTCGCTAATTAAGGGTAAAAGATACCTATCCTTTCTAGTAATGCTGTTTAACTGTTTATAGTCTATACACATCCTAAGTTTTTCATTTTTCTTTAGGATAAATAGTACTGGATATCCTGCTAATAACTGTAATGGTCTAATATATCCCTTATATAAGTTCTCCTAGATAAACTCCTTAAGCGCTACTAACTCCGTTTTAGTAAGCTTATAGATTAGAAAGAACTTTAGACTTACTCCCTCTTCTAATTCTATCTTATAGTCCTATGCTATGTGTTCTAACAGCTTTTCACTTTCTAGTAACCATAACTTTTTACTATACTTGTGGTATTTCTTTAGTACATAACTTAAGCCTTGCTTAGTCTCTTCGTATATCGCTTTAACTTGGTACTATACCAACTTAGTTTACTGTTGCACTTTGCGCCATTAAGTATCCTTAATATTAACCTAACCTATAACCTAATCAATCTTTAGATTATACTCCTATAACTAAGGCATTTTTAGTATTGCCTCATCCTATCCTAATGGTAGGATATTAAAAAACATTCTAACTGGTCTTCCTTTAATAGTTAACTAAATAGGTCCTGTTTTAAGATTAATAATACCTCCTCTATAGGCTATCTAATCTCCTAAAATCGTTGTGAGTGGATATAGGTATTTTTTCTGTCTATATAGTAACCCCATCCTTTCTACTGCCTTTGGTAATATATAGTTCCTAGTTGCTCTATTGTTTACTAACGCTTTAAACTGCTAATCTTGCCACTTAGTTTATAAATTTAGGTGTTATTCTTGAATTCCTTTAAGGGTTTAAAGCTTTAACACTAGTTCCCTCTGGTTTTATACGCCTCCCCTTTTTCTAACTGTTGGCTACTAGATCCTATTTGTACTTAGTCTAACCTTAGCTAATACTTAGTTCATTTCTTTTCCTCTATGTGCTATAGACAAGTATTCTCTAGGCACTTCTACTACTATTATCTATCTAGGTATTTTTCCGTAAGGAATCTTCCTGGTTAAAGTGTTAAGTCTCCTTAACCTTATACTTCTACTGGGTGCTATTTATATATATACTTAGTATTCCTAAACCGCTTTTCCTCTAGTGCCTAATATATCCTTACTAGGTACTTCCGGTTCTTGTCTTTTAGTGCTCTATATATGTTACATATATTATCCACATAAGCTATCCACGATAGTGTATAATGTGCTATATATTTTGGGTTAACTCTTAGTTTATCTTTATCCTTAAGTTTAAATCTATACCTAGTTAACCTAACTACTAGTATCTCTGCTGTAGGTACTAAGATTTATTACTTACTTCTCTAGTCCCTAGATCCCTCTTCTAGGTTTCTTAATATTATAATTAATACTCCTTTAATATAACTTATACGTTTTTCCGTAATAGGTTAGTCTTAGACAACTTTTTTGTCTAGCTATATATAAAAGTCTTCCTATTTATTATTATGTTGTTGCCTATACCACTTTCTATACAACTGGTTTAGTATGTATGGTTTATCTATTAGAAAGTACCTTGTTATCGCTGCATTATAATATCCTTTAGTATGTCTTTCTTTAAATCTAGTTAGAATATCTAAATCCTCTTTTTGTTCCAGTTTGTCTAACCATTTTACCCTAGGTATCCCTATACTTAGCCTATTAGTAACTCTTTATATAGGTGCTCTGTCTCTTATACAACCTAGCATAGCTAACCTCTTGTCTAGCTTTTGCTTTTACTATATAATAATTCTTGTTCTAAACTTATTTATAGTTTCTTATTTTCTATGTCTTGCAGCGGGATCTTTATAGTCGTCTTATTTTTTAATCCTGGTATTAACTATTTAATCTTTAGGCTAAATACTGCATTTACCTAGGATTGCTAACGTTCTTATTCGTTCCCTAAACTTGTAGTTCTTAAACTTGCGTCCTATACTTATTTGTTTGTTACTGAACTAAGTTACTACTTTTTCCTATTGGGTTTCGTTTATTGTGGGTCCTTAGGTATATCTTATCTTGTTTTAAGAATCTTAAGCCTATGGCCTTTTACCTTTATTAAGTAATAAGCTAGCACTAGTAGTTATCTACTTGCTTAGTTTCTTCTAAACATTACTCCTATTATCTTATAAAGCAATGGAAATTGTATCCAATGGTGTTATAACATCCGTTACTAAACCCTGTTTTGTAATAGTCTTAGTTTCTGCTTCTATTTTAACTTCTTTGAGGTCTGCATACTCCTAGTAAGCTGCCTTTATTACCTTATTATCGGTAAATGCTTCGCCTATGTTAAATTTATTATCTTTAATATTCAATCTATAAGCTAGTTCGTTGGTTTCTTTAAACTTAGATAATAATAGCTCCTATAGCTAATAGCTTGCGCTGTACTTAGCGTCCTTATAAATTTGGTATGCGTTGTTGTAATAATACGCAAAACTGTTAATTGAATACTCTTTTGTTCCTTACAGTGCACCGTCATCCCTCTATATATACGTGCCGTCTGCTGGCCTTGTTCCCTTTACTATATAGTTACTCTAACCACCTTTATAGTCTCTGGTGAAATAACCTTGTTTTCCGTAATTTATATAAGCCCTATCTTTAAACCATTTTTCTTGCTATAGAGTCCGCCTAAATATCTTCTACTACTAAGATCCCTGGTTTGGCCTCTACTCCTAGGTCTTTTAATTACTAGATCCTTAACCTCTAGGTTTCTATAGTTTCTTTTCCCACCTTTAGGTTTCTTTAGTACTGCTTAGGTCTATTAGCTCTACACTATTCCATAGTTTTTAACTCTATATCTATCGTTGCGTACTTTGCGCCTTATATAACTATAGAACTCTATCTTGCCCTTTCTTAGCTTATTCCCTTTAATAGATTCTATTATTGATCTTTATTAACTGGTCTATTAACTCCCTTAGAGTATCCGCATCTTCTATTAGGATAATTACGTCCTAGACTTTAGCCTTAAGTCCTTATTTATACTGTGCTATAAGCGCCCTATTATTCCACTTAACCTATGTGGCTAGTGTTTAAAACTGCGTTGTATACTTAATTACTAAAGTGCGTTATACTAAGTTCTAAAGCTTTCGTTCCGCTATAGTTATAGCCTCTAGGTCTCTAAATATCTGCGTTAGTTGTTCCACGAACCCGTTTTAACTGGTAAATATATACTATATGTCCTGGTTAGTAGTTGTTATGCCATTGGCCTATATTTCCGTAAGATATGGTTTAAATCACTTAAGTACCCTTCCTGTTAGGAATAATCCTGTATAGGCTACTTAATCTAATAATATTGCTAACTTCGCTCCTTCCTGTATTACCTTAAAGTGCATCTGCGTAAGAAATCCCTTAAGCTTTAACTTCTCTCCTGAAAACTGTTTAATTAAAGGTAGCTTGATTTTTACTACTCCAATTCCATTAATGCGTTCTTTAAGTATCCTATTATTATCTTATAAGTAATTAACCATTTCCTATAACTAACCTTGCGTAACTACTTAAGAATCCGTATCTGCTATACTAGTGTCTCCTAGTCCTGAGGTTGTGGCTATTATTAATGCCGTTGTAACTAGTGCTTTGGGTGGCATGTTATTTGATCTTGTTTAATACCGTAACCTTAGTAGTGAATATATAACGGAACCTTATAGCAGGAACTACGGTGGGTCCTATTATTAGGCTAGGTATATAGGTAAGAATAAATCAACAACATAATAATAACTGGTGGAGTAGTTGCCTAATAGATTAACTCCAATTGTATTCTGAGATTTACTACAAGGAGAGAACTATCTATGGTAGGGACTGAGGTCCTTTAAATACACAACCATACTCCTAAGAAATCCTCTCTTGTACGTAAGGTACGTGTTATACATATTATACGTAGGCGTACACTATGTACACTTCGTACACTGCGTATAATATTATATAACTCGCTTACCATTCCTTGTTATATGGTTCTACTGGATCCATCCTAAACTATACCTGTATCAACCAACTAGCTTCCTACGACTCTTCCCCAAGTAGTCATAATATCGTACTTAAAGCGTCCGTAACACTATAGATCTTAAACTTTAGAATTTTTTATAATTGGAGATCTAGTGCTATATTGCGAATATTAAACCTTGGGCTTATTTAAAAGTTGAGATTTAGTATTACACTATAAGCTCTAATACTTAAACTTCCCTAAAGATTTAGATTTAATACTCTACTATAAGCTCTAATGTCTAAATTGCTTTAAGGGCTAAGACCTAATGCTACTCTATAAGCTCTAATATCTAAATTATTCTAAGGATTAAGATATGGAGCTGCTTTATAAGTTATAATACTAAGCCTACCCTAGAGATTGGTTTCTAATGCTATAGTATAGACTTAGATATCCTAGAGCTATAGAGAGTTAATATTTATTATTATAGTATAGACCCTAATATCTAAGAGGCTAATACTTAGTACTAGATAATAACTAACGCTAATTGTTGCCCTAGGGCTCTTAATACTCAGCCTAATTTTAAGATCTTAGATATCTACCCTACGTTAAAAACTAGACCTAACTATTATATTACTAGGACTAATATCTATTATAGGGTTTTAGTGTACTTGGTCTAGAGATATTCTACTAGTTAGAGTTTAGGCTAGCTAGCTATATATTCCTATTAGATATAGGCTAAGAAGGTAATAGTATTAGTAGCCCTATATATAGATTTTTAACAGATATTAATTAAGGTAGCTAGGCTACTTATATTGGCGGACTTTAAGCTGCTAATACTATATGCCTTTCCTTTTTACTACCCTAGACCATGGTAATATCTACTCTACGCTATCTTTTAATTTGCTTGCTAATGCTAATAGCTAGCTCTCTGCCTAATTTGCCTTTTCTACCTCCTCTTAAATAAAGGTAATAAACTTATTTAAATTATTACTAAGCTAACCACAATTCTAATTAGGTAGGTTTTTCTTAAGTGCCTTGTGGCTAGTTATATACTAGGCGCAGCTGCAAAGAGCGGCAATTTACTTCTTAGATATAATGTAGCTTAAGGTTAAATTCTAAACAGCGTGCTAATATTTCTTCTCTATCTAGTTATAGAGCTAGTTTTTTATGCTTATAGCAAAGGCCTTTTATTATATCTTCCTTAGAACCCCCTTTATATACGGCTTGCGGATATTAAACTCTTTAAAAGTCTATAAAGTAGGATTATAGTTAGAGTAATAACCTTAGCTACTAGTGGACGGAGACTGTTCCTTATAGTTCTCCAATATAATCTTTTATAAGTAGCCCTTTTCCTTATTTATAAGAGCATATATACAATTAGAGAGAGCTGCTCTTTTCTTAGCTTTAGTCTTTAGGCGCCACGCTGGCTTCTTTAGTAGAATATCTATAGGTAGAACTATGAATGTTCCACCCAGACTAAGCTCTTACCCTATATTAGATGCAGATATATTAGAATTAGCATTGCTGCACACAGACACTTTTAAAGATATATTGCTAGCAAAATTAGTAGCCCTATCCTCTTATAACACCTATTACTTAATATAATATTCACGGCTAAGTGTGACGGTGCTGGGGCACTGCCCCTATAGCTGGCTTGGCGTAATCTCTGGAGTTCGCCCGTACCGTGTATATATTACCCCCTAGAGCTTCCTTTTCTCTTCTTCTTCTCCTCAGCTTAGTATTCTTGTATAGTAGCAATCTACAAGCTTCGGTTTAGAAGCATTTATACAAGCCCGTTACATTAAGTTAACTTAGCTAAGATTAAAAGGCTCTACTCGTATAACCACAATTTTTAGCTGGTCTAGTAATATCCTTATATAGACCTTTATACCAATCCTTAATTAGAAATATTGGCTTACCTATTTAACTAATACTATAAGCACTGCGTCTAAGTCGTTGCCATATTATATTAATGGACTTATCTTGTAACGGGACTAGCCCAGTTACAGTAGGAATGTCTCGGTAAAACACTCGACAGATAAATTCCGACGCTTTAATTAAATTCTGCCAAATTCTGCCAAGTCGATCAAATTCTGCCAAATTCTACTAACTTAATCGAATTCCACCAAATTCCACTAACGTGATGGAATTTAGTTAAAACCTATTAAAACCCGCGTGCGCACGTGTTCACGCGTCTACTGCCAAGACTCCTAAATATTTAGTTACAAGCTTCCTATATTCCTTTCTCTTCTTTACGCAACGTCTTATTCTCTGCAAGAGCTATATACCCTTAGATTTAGATAGAATTTATATTATTCCTTTAAATCTTCCTTAAAGCCTCTTCGCGCCCTTATATTACGTTACGTTAAAAATAACTACTATTAAAATAGCAAACGACCTTAAATCCCACGCGTTAACCACAAGTATTATAACCCTAGTTAGGGAATAGTTAACTATAATACAAGAAGCCTTTATAGATACTTTAGCTTAGTAGCGGGCTGCACTAGAAGCCTAGCATCAGCAATTAATAGAAACACTCTATAAAGAACTCTATAACGTTAAAACACTTACATTAAAGACCGCGACACCGCCTATAAACAAAATTAAAGTAACTATATCTGAGCCTAGCCCCTTAAACGTGAACTTTAAACCAGTAATAGTAACTTAACCCATATCTATAACGAATTTAATACCTATTATAAAATCCAAAAAGCTCCCTAATCCTCTAATATTTAATAGAAATTAAAACAACCTACGTCTCTTTATAACCAAGCTCCGTCTTAAACTCTTAATAAACTATAACCAATACCCTACCTGTTAGGACGCCAAGGTCCTTAGGGTATGTAGTAACGTGACAACAGTAACGGAATGCAATAAGTATCTGGTTCTTGATGAAGTAGAACTGTAGAACTGAATTCTGCTGTTCTCTGATGCGGGGCGACTACGTTTTGTAGGCGCCTCGCCTGCGCTAAGCCGGTTACGGCCAGTGCGTCTCTATGGCCTAACACTACCGAAGCTAGTAAAATTAGCTATAGAATGTCTTGTTTAAGCAAGGACGCTGTATAAACTATAGATCCATTCTTCCGTAATAGCACCTTTGTTAATTTTAAAATCTTTATCTCCCTACTAGAACAAATATACAATAACGCCAGCTGCGAATATATAGCTGTTACTAAACTTAAAAACCTATAATAACGGAACTAAGAATTTACCAGCTTCTTTTTAGAATTTTTAGGCCTTATTGGCGAACTAGATTAAAATAAAGCCGCTAAAGTTACTGCTCTTTAATAAGCTATTTTGGATAAGATTAGAGCCTAGTTAGTAGGCAGGGAACTACTAAAAGACCTACCTAAATTCGCTATAATATATTAATAAATTAATAAGGACCTTTAATATAACAAACAGACTCATTCTCTAAAGCCGACCACGCCTTATATTTAAAACTCTATGAAACCAACATATACCCTAAAACGCGATTACTCTCTGAACCTAAAAAGTCCTATGTACAACCCTATAGACCTTAATACCACTCGATCTTATACACCCTTAGGAACCAATAAATAAAGAACTTAAGCCATAAATAGAGAATGCTTTGGATATAGTAAAAAAGGATATATTTAAAGGAATTGCCAAACTTACCCTTTTAAAAAGGTCCGCTATAGTTCCTCCCGGACATTAAATCGCACTTATTCTTTAAGCCGTACTCATTCCTTAACTTATACTTATTCTATAAATCATACCCAGTCGTTACAAAGTATCTTACCTTTAGTTAACTTGGAAAACAAATCGTCCTAGGGCTAAGTCGCGCTTTAGGATAAGAAGTGGAAGAGCATAAGTGTCTAGGCTTTTCCAGTGCTGATATATAACACGACTCCCTTAATATACTTAGCGAAATTCAAATACTTAAAAAATAGAAGGAGGTATAAATACTAATAGACAGCGGAGCTACTAGTATGGGCTTTATAAAAACTTAACGCCTAAATTTAAAGAAACTTAATAAGCCCTAAGGCTTACAAGGCTTTAATAGTAAGCCCTTAATATATAGCGAACTAACACACTACGCTCTTATAAAAATGCGGATGGGCAAATACCTTAAATATATTTCCTTATTTATGATACCCCTAAAGCATTATAAGGTAATACTTAGATATGGATAGCTAAAACAATATAACCCTTTAATTAGCTAGGTTAAAGAAATACCAAAGTTCCGCACAACCTACTGCCGAAGTTATTGCTTAAAACACCACCTACCCTACAAACATGTACAAAATTATTTAAATTTAATATAATACAAACTGCCCCTACTATAGACCCTAAACTAAAATAATAAGGCTATAACTGCTAATTATAGTAAAGAATGTAAAGATGTTACGCCAAAACCTTTTAAATTTTATATAATACAAGCCGCACCTTTTATTTTATTAGCATAAAAACAAGACCATAAAATCTTCGCTATAACTATAGAAGATATTAAAAAAGCACTAGAACCAAAGTAATATATTAACCCTTAACCTCTTATACCTAAGGAGTACCACAATCTAATTAATAAGTTTAAGAAAAGATTCGCAGACCAACTACCCCTATATTAGGATACATACGATTTTAAGATAGAACTTGAACCTAGTAAAACACTAAAGTTCGGTCCGCTATACGGTATATTATAAGAAGAACTGCTTATAATACAATAGTACCTTAATAAGCATCTAGAAAAAGGATTTATTTGCCCTAGTTAATCTCCATTCACCTTACCCATACTATTTATTAAAAAGCTAGGAGGAGGCTTAAGATTATTATTGTTGTTGTTCTTACGCCGATTTAGCTCTATGGCCATGCGGTACTACTTCTACTTTACATGATGGGAAAACCCAATATGGGATAAAAAAAACCCCCCCTCAACCTGTTGTACACTCTCTGCTGTCTACTCCGCAGCCTACAAGTATCAAAGAGGCGTCTGCAGACGCCTACTCCTTCTATTTGGCAGGCCTCTCACCTGGCTAGCCTACTTTCTCCCCCTCTTTCCTTCTCCTCCTCTTGTAGAAGCTCCTCCGCGTAATAGAACTGCGGTAGTATCCGCAGCCGTAGGAACCATCTTGCGAGCCGTTGCGCTCCTTCAGCCGTGCTTACTAGTTTTTTAATATCCGGGCGGCCTACCGCTAGCCCTTGCCTCTGCCCCCTAAAGCGGGGGCAGTAAGCTATAATATATAACGCTGTCTCTTCAGCTTGGCCGCACTAGCACTTAGGGGAGGGAAAGCTAGGCACTTTAGCCTTATTTAGGAAGGCCGCTAGCCCTATCCGTCCAGTCTGTATCTGCGTTAGTATAGAGCTTTCTGCTTTCTTAAGCTCTTTATATATTTTTGGTGGTTCTTCTGACGGTGGCCCTACTCCTATAAGTCCCCATTTCGGCCGATTAGCCTCCCATCTCCTCTTCCAGCTTGCTAGCAGCGGCATCTCTGTCCTTTGTTTCTGCTGCTTCCACTCCTCTGCCCACTGGGTCCTTTTCTCCCCCTCTGTATGCGTGTTCCTATTTAGGTTTCGGCCCCGTTCTTGTCTTTGTCTTTGGGCCAGTTTCCCCCGTATCTGTGTATAGGCCTCCGTAACTAGCATTTCTTTATGCCTGAACCTAAAGTTTGCGAGTCTGTCATTTAGGTAGAGATCTAGCGGGGGTATAGAGGTTTCAGTTTCTAGAACTGAGGTAGGAGTTGCCTTATATGCCCCTGCTATTACTTGTAGGCACTTATTCTGGATCTTAGCTAGCTTTACAGCTGGGCCCACGGGCTTAGAGCTTTTAGGACCTTTAACTGGGGTAGGTATATGCCAGATTGCTGCTCCGTAGGCGATGGCGGGCCGTATTACGGCACTGTAGATCTGCCTTGCTCGTGCGAAGGTAGCTCCCTATGTTGAGGCTGTTGTCCGTAGGAGGGCATTCGTATGCGTCTTCATCTTCTTTTGTAACTCTTTTACGTGTACTCCCCAGTTTAGCCTCGGGTCTAGCCAGACGCCTAGAATACGTAATGAAGCCTCGGGTTTAGTCTCTACCTCTAATAGGGGGAGAGGGGCCTGCATATTAAACGAGGCTTAAGATTTTATATCAATTATTAAGCTCTAAATATAATTATAATTTAAAACCAATATCCTATTCCCTTAATTTAAGAAACGCTTAACCGCTTATTAAAGGCACAGTACTTTATAAAGCTTAATATAGTTACTACCTTTAACTAAATCCGCGTCCGTAAAGGAGACAAAAAGTATATAGCTTTTTATATATAATGGGGACTCTTTAAATACCTAGTAATGCTATTTAGTGTAAAGAATGGTCCTAGTACGTTTTAGCAATACATTAATAATATGCTTTAAGAATTCCTTAATGTATTTATTACCGTGTATATTAATAATATCTTAATTTACTTATCTTCGCATTCTAAACACTAGAAGCACATCTAAATGGTCCTTAAACGCCTATAAGACGCGGGTTTATAATGCAATATTAAGAAATACAAGTTCCACGTATCCAAAGTTATGTACTTAGGCCTAATTATATCCCATAACGGAATTAAAATAGACCCTAAGAAGGTCGCTGCAATTATAAACTAGGAAAGCCCTAGTAACATATAAAACATTTAAAGATTTTTAGGATTCGCAAATTTCTATTATTAATTTATTAATTAGTTCTTAAAAATTGCCTAACTATTAGTAAACCTAATAAGGAAGAATATAAAATTTAAATGGACTGCTAGATGCAAATAAGCTTTTAATAACTTAAAATAATACTTTATAACCGCTTTAATTCTTACCCACTTTAACCCTAACCTTAAATATATTATTAAAACAGACTCGTCTAATTATGCCCTAGGGGGAGTGTTATTGCAATATAATAAGAACGGTAAGCTATGCCTAGTAGCCTTTCTCTCCTAAAAGCTCGCCCCTACTAAATTAAACTATAAAATATACAACAAAGAACTGCTTGCAATTGTTAGATATTTTAAATAGTGGCGCCCTAAGCTTAAAGGATCGTTATTTCTAATACACGTGTTAACGGACCATAAGAACCTATAGTACTTTATAACTATAAAGCAATTAACACAGCACTAGATTCGTTAGACCAAATACCTCTTATAATTTAATTTTAAGATTATATACTAACTAGGTAAACTTAATTAGAAGCCTAATACATTAACATAATAATTATAAGACCTACCTATAAACGCTTTAGATAAACAGATTATAAATTAATTATAGATCTTACTGCCCCCTAAATACTTTAAAAAACTACACCCTATATTTCTAGACATAGAACTTAAAAGAAATGAATTGGAAATTAATAAATAGGAAATAGAAATTAATAAGCTAATAGAATACAAATATAAGAACGATATATGGATAATTAATATAATAAAAGTAATTTAAATAGGAAAACGATAGTATAAGGATATTATACTCGCCAAATGCGAAATCTAAAATAATTAATTGTACTATTAACAGAAGATGGTAGTTCTAAATTCTAAACCTTTACAATTTAAGATACTTAAATTTGTATATAACTCCCCTATAGTAGGACATCCTAGCCGTGCAAAGACCTATAAGATCGTTTAATAAGTATATTACTGGCCTATAATACACAACTATGTATAAAAATACGTTTGGGTATACAAAATGTGCGTGCGTAGAAAGACCTCTTATATAAAGAAGCAAGGAGTACTTTAACCACTACCAGTTCTAATACAAAGATAGCGTAACATCTTAATTAACTTTATAGTTGACTTGCCTAGCAGTAACGGGTTTATAAATATTATAGTAGTAGTTAACCATTTTATAAAAATGCGACATATAATTCCTATAGACTTAATTAATGCGATATTAGTAGCCGAATATTTCGTTAAGTATATCTTTAAGCTACACGGACTTTCTAATATAATAATATCTAACCGCGGAAGCCAGTTTGTTTTAGACTTCTGGCAAGCTTTATATAAACAATTAAATATTTAAACACAACTCTTAACTATATTTTATCTAGAGATAGATAGCTAAACTAAAATTACAAACGCAATTATAGAATAATACTTATAAATATACTGCTCCTACCTGCAAGACAACTAGGAAAATAGCTGCCTTTAGCTAAGTTTACCGCGAATAATACAATAAACGTATTAATAGGCATAACGCCATTCTACGCAACCTACAGATAAAACCCTTAACTCGGATTTAAACTATAACCTAAAATTAATATAATAGGACCCACGATTAAACGGATTCAGTTAATTAATATATATAACTTCGCTAATTAAATAAAGTAGTTAACGGAACTATTATAAAGTAAATTAACGTATACTTAAACGTTATAGAAATGGCATGCGAATAAAGGATAAGCTCCCGCATAGGACTTTAAGGAAGGTAATATAGCCTACCTAAATATACAAAACCTAAAGATTTAACAGCCCTTAAAGAAACTTAATTGGAAGTTTATAGGCCTATACTAAATTAAGAAGAAACTATGCCTATATGCCTATAAGCTTAAACTGCTAACTAAGATAAAAATATACCCAACGTTTTACGTAAGCTTATTACAACCTTTAAAAGATAATCCTATAACTTGTAAAGTGCCGCCGCTACCTCCCGTAATTGTTAATAACGGTAACAGTTCTTACTTTATTAACTTAATTAATAATATATAATAAAAACCACAATTTAAATAATTTAAACTTCTTATTAAGTGGGAAGGATATAAAACACAAACCTAGGAAACCTATAACTAGATTAAGGCTAACACGCCTACCTTGGTAAAAGAATTCTATAAAGACCATCCTTTGTAGCCTGCTTTAGCTAGATAGATATAATATAAAGGCAAATAATTACTACCTAACACAAATACACGAAATATAATAGTAGGAAACTTGAAATTAAAAAGAACTTAAAATATATTATAACGCTTATAATATAATAAGTTATAAGTTCTTAACTAAATTAAATTATTTTGGACCTTTGGCTAAAGGGGGGGGTACTATAACGGGACTAGCCTAGTTATAGTAGGAATATCTTAGTGAAACACTTAATAGATAAATTCCGACGCTTTAATTAAATTCTGCTAAATTTTGCCGACTTAATTGAATTCCACTAAATTCCACTAATGTAATAGAATTTGGTCGAAACCTATTAAAACCCGCGTGTGTACGTGCCTACGCGTCTACTGCTAAGACTCCTAAATATTTAGTTACAAGCTTCCTATATTCCTTTCTCTTCTTTATGCAACGTCTTGTTCTCTACAAGAGCTATATACCCCTAGATTTAGATAGAATCCATATTGTTCCTTTAAATCTTCCTTAAAGCCTCTTTGCGCCCTTACATATCTTTATATATATAATACTGCGCAATATAGTTAAAATTAGGAATATTAGCGCTATAGGCAAGCGTGTTAGAGGAGAGCAGAATGCGGATTTTGGAGTTAGGCTTTCTTAACTCCTTATATAGTCTGTCTTTATCTATAATTGTTGGTATCACCAGGGATACCTATTTGAATAGGCCGGAGTCGTAGTCAAACAGTCTTTGCTGGTTGATACGATGGTTGATTCTTTTGATTCTTCTGATAAGGAAGGGCGAGGAGCTTAAGGCTCCTCGCCACGCTAGTGCCGCGGCGACACGTGACCACGTAACCACACGTGATATTGTCCCGACACTGGCAACTCTTCTTTTATGGGTTGCCATCTATATACAAATACCGCTTAACTAGCGCAGCAAATATTAATCCTCCTTACTTATTATTGCCACTGCAATATAAGTCTCGCTGTCCTAAAATTTGCTAAAGAAATGGTGGTTAACCAAGTGGTAAGCCTCAAACTGTTATAACCTTGAATTACCTTACAGATGGCCTTGGCTTATAACATGACGGATAGAGACGGTAGGGAATCGTCAGTTGTTTGGGGTAGGTGCCAAAAACGAGCAATATAGGTATAAGCCTATCTAGGCTAGCGGAATTGTTAACAGCCTTAACAGCTATCTATAAGGTAAGCTCTCTAATAGCACCATCTAGTTCCTTCTAGCAATTCTTTTTTTTTTTTTTTTTTTTTTTTTTTTTTTTTGTGCTTATGGAGCTATAGGAAGGCAGTAAGGTGTTGGTTTAGCTGCAGGTGGAAGCAGTAGAGGTTGGTTGGCTGCAGGTAGAGCAGCAAGGGTTGGTTAACTGCAGGCAGGGCAGTAAGGGTCTATTGTAATAGCAGTATGGTGCTAGCGACAGGTTTAGGCTCGCAGGCATATCAGCGCGAGGTCTTGTTAATGGTATATAGTAGTACGGTGCTAGCGCAGGGTTGGTTCCGTAGGCAGATCGGCACAGAGTCTTGTTATAGGGTTAGTTTACAGGCATATTAGTTGCAACAGTTATTGGGTTTATAGCTGCCGCAGATACTAGCAGTTCTTTCTTTATAGATTGCCTGTGTAACTGTGCCGTTCCAACCACTCCCCCCCTATATCACTCTCTCTTTACGGTACTTTCCATGAGAACTTCCTGTCTGGATTATACTGGTAGCCACCTCTATAGCTACCTTGGGAACCACAGGAGCCTTAGAATCCTCTACGCTAAATCTTCTAAAGCTTGTTAAATATTTGTGGAGGAATGGATGACTGTTACTGCTGATTAAAGATGCTGTTCGCAGATCTGGGCTGCTGCGGAGGCTGCTGCGGAGATTGCTGCGGAGATTGTTGCGGAGGTTGCTGCGGAGGTTGCTGTGGAGGTTGAAGCGGAGGTTGCTGCGGATATTGAAGCGGAGGTTGTTACGGAGGTTGCTGCGGAGGTTGCTGTGGAGATTCCTGCGGAGGTTCTTATAGAGGCTGCTGCGGAGGCTCTTGCGGAGGTTCTTGTTGAGCTTGCTAGTAGGACGGAGCTTAAGGTATAGGTTAAGATACGGCAGCCTAAGGAACTTAAGGTGTTTAATAGCCTGAGGTTGTCTGTGGTATTGCTTATAGCTGTCTATTGGGATTTCCTTAAGAGTTAGACTTTTTGGAGCTTGCTAACTGGTACTTAATCTCTTATTAATACTTAATCTCTTATGGAGTCCATTCGTGCTCTTCTTTTGCGTTAATAACTTGCTCCTAAATATTATCTCTAATAGTACCCCTATCTATAGGGACAAATACTCCGTACTCCTATAAGAAGTTATGGAAGTTTTGTATGATATCCTTCTTTGCCAAAGCCTATATTTCTTTTGTCCATCCAATAAAGTCCTCCTTTATACAGTACCATAGCATGGTATCGTTGTATTCGCTATCTTTGTAGTGTGCTATGTGGTGTAATAAAAATCCGTTTAGGTCTTGTTGCTTAGCGTTTATAAAGTTAATTATAGCTCTGTTCTATATATCCGGATTAATATTGTTCTCATACTTCTTTGGATAAGTTAATGCCATAATAGCGGATATGCTTTTGGAGGTGTTTAGTATTATATAGGCGTATGCTAGCAGGTCTTAATTCCTAGAGGCTGTAGAGGTAGCAAGGGACACACTAGCGTTTAGGGCGTGCTGTTGACATAATTTTCGACGTGGTAAATCTGCAAGGAAGGTAGCAGATAGTGTCAGAATTATAGGTAGTTATTTGACGCGTTTCAGACGTTAACTTAGGACTGTAGGTTTAGTGACACTTCTAACCTAAAGTACTTAACCAAATCTTTGTAAGCGTGGTTGTTCTGCGTAATAGACGCAACTTGGTATCTCCTAGTACTTAGTGACACTTCTATTACTAGTTTTCTGCAAGTCTAAGGTAGCACAGTATCGCCGGGATCCATTCTATATGAGCGCATATGGCACCCCTGCACGAGACTGTCTCTTCTGTTGATAACCTTGCTGTTCTGTGGTATAACAGTAAAGTTAACCACTAATCAGTGTTGGTATCACTAGGGATACCTATTTGAATAGGCCGGAGTCGTAGTCAAACAGTCTTTGCTGGTTAATACGATGGTTAATTCTTTTGATTCTTCTAATAAGGAAGGGCGAGGAGCTTAAGGCTCCTCGCCACGCTGGTGCCGCGGCGACACGTAACCACGTAACCACACGTGATATTGTCCCGACAATAATAGCTAATAATGCATAATAAAGCTAAACAGCTCTTCTAGCCTGCGCTTCCTGATACCTATAATATACTAACTATAAATAAATTAAGTCCCTACTTAGTAATATCAGGTCCTTTAAATTAAGAAAGATAATTATCTTTAGGATTTAGTAGGGAGTTGGCGTATATTAGATTTTCTGCTTAGTAGATATAGCGGTATATATGCAGTCTATAATAAAGTATAAGCTCTTAAAAGACTTCTTACTTCCTTACTTAACATATTCTCTAATAATTAATAAATCTGGCCAGTTAATTAATATCCACACTATATTAATATTCTTTTAAAAGCCTACCAACTCTTAAATAATTTTAAACGTTATATTGTTAAGCGTTGCAGTATAAGCAAACTAAGGCCTCTACCCTAATAACGACCGTACTTTCTATAGCTATATATATAAACTCAAATGTACTAGACCAGTTCCGGGTTGCAAAGGAAATGGTAATAGAAGGCAAAGGGGCGAGTATTAGGCGCCCCCTAATGACTCTACAGTAGTAGAGTAAAGTTTGCGATACTAGCGCGTCCGTAGGCTTGTTACGGCAGCAGTGGTTCCCAAGGAGGTCAAAAAGTAAGGTAGTAGAGCACTATAGGTGACTCGTAGGCGCTAAGTAGGCGAGTCCCAAAAGGCGGGGAGATGGATTACGGGGTTTTCTCAAATAGAGTTTTCTCCCCACATGTAAATAAGGAGTAGTCCGCGTGGGCCCAATAGGGATCCAAATCGGACGTTAAGCAATGAATAATAATATATATATAAACTCTAAAACAAACCCCCCTAATTAGCTATAAGATACATCTTATTAATTACTACCAAGCTAATATGCATATAAAAGGTGGAGTTAGTAAGGGTTTTATAAAACCTTTTACTAACTAACAGCTCTAGCGATATTAAAATATAGGTGTATACTCTAATACGGATTTCCTATAAAAGATATATAGATATTGTTTTAGTATATATATAAACTAGCCTTATTTTAGGAAGCTCCTTAATCTTTACCTTCTACTCCGCATTAATTATATTAAGTAGCAAGATAATAATTACCACTAAGGCCCAAAGAAGACATGGCATTGCTTATATTATTATACTCTTGCTAAATAAGGTTCTTATAATAAGTATTATATCTTTTTCCTTAAACAATAGCCACCTAGGGGCTTTAAGCTGCTCTATATATCTGTAATATAGATATAAAAAAGCAATAGCCTTATTAACCTTACTTAGCTACTGGGCTTTGCTCTCTTTATAAAGCGCAAGAAGCTAATCTTAAAGGTCCTATAGCTGTTGCTCCTAGTCTATTCTATAATCCCTCTAAGTATAATTATCTAATACCTAATACGGCCGCTGCTGTTCTAGCACCTTATTTAACTTCTTCCCTCTCCGCCTAGCGGGTTTCGGTAGCGGCATATAATAGATTTACTTAGATATCCGTAACTTGGTAGTTGGCGCGCAATAAGGTTTTAGTAGGCGTTATATACCTATAATATAGACGCTATATATCCGCCAGGCTATAACAGGTTCTTTAGGGTGGCTATTATAGATCTATGCGGGTTTTATATATATTAGCTAGCATTTAGTAAAGTTATATATGGTTCCGGGATTCCTAAGAATACAAATTTTTTTTTTAATAAAAATGATTATAAGACCTAAAAATACCTAAGTAATAAAAATAATATATTCTAAAAGCCTAGGTTCTGTTATATAATTAATAAACTTTGGGAAATAATATAAAATATTAGTGTTAAGTTATTTTAATATCCGCAACCTCCACAACGCAGATATTATTAGGTTTGCCTATAGGTGTTACGGAACACGCTCAGACGTAATTCTGGTGGTTTACCTCAGCGAGTTTAGACGTGATTTTTTTGGCTAGCGTCGGAATAACAGCAGGGCCGTCCTCCTTCTCGCTTAATCACGTCTGAGGCAGTTTGGCGAGCTTTGTTAAAAACATAAGCAAAATCCGCACAATAGATATTGCGGATATCTAATTTATTTATTTATATAACGCGTTATTATTACTAAAAGTTAATAAAACATTTTTAAGACTTAGGGCTTCTAAATAGTATGAATTTTATAATCCGGCTATTGCTTAGTCCTGACATTAATTTCATTAAAGTTAAAAAACGCGTTGTTAAAAGCGTAAGCACTTATTGTATCTTATTAAATAGTCCGCTGATATTAATAAAACTATATAGATGTGTGGATATCTGCTGCTTAAAGCTATTGCGACACCTAGCAGGTGCTGTAGTTGGGTCCTTCCTTAAAAATATCCTCCCTTGGCCCGGAGTGTCTCCGCTACTGCTAGGGGCAAGAGCCTCGTGCGGAGCCTTAGTAGAGCCCCGTGCAGAGCTTAATGCAGAGCTTCGTACAGAGCTTCGTGCAGAGCCTCGTGCAGAGCCTTAGCAGAGCTTCGTGCAGAGCTTCGTGCAGAGCTTCGTGCAAAGCTTCGTGCAAAGCTTCGTGCAGAGCTTGATGCAGAGCCACGTGCAGGCGTGCAGACGTGTAGATGTGCAGACGTGCAGACGTGCAGACGTTCGTACGGGCGATCAATTGCAGAGACGTTTGTAGAGACGTTTGTATGGGCAATTGATCGATTGATTGTATGGGCGTCCATACGGGCGTCTATACGGACGATTGTAGAACCTTCCTAGTATATTAGTGCTGCGTGTTAGTAGAGCTTTGGAGCCCTGTATAGGGCTTCGAGCAGAGCCCCGAGTAGAGCTTCGAGTAGAGCTTCGAGTAGAGCTTCGAGCAGAGCCTCGAGCAGAGCCTCAGCAAAGCTTTGAGCAGAGCTTCGAGTAGAGCTTTTACAGAGCTTCGTGCGGAGCTTCGTGCAGAGCTTTTGCAGAGCTTTAGTAGAGCTCCGTGCAGGTCTCCCCCTAAGCTTCGTTTTGCAGAGCTCTCGCAAAGCTCTACAGCTCTACACAGACGCAGAGCTTACAACTCTATTAGGCCCTACACCATAACCTGTAAAGGGCTGTAAAGTAAATAAATTAAATAGGTATATAGCAGATGGAATACTCACTGGTTGCGAAGAGGGCTGGCGGCGTAGGCGTAAGCGTGTTTACTACGCGGGTAGTGCAGTGGAATTGGAGCCTCTGCGGTGACGAATTCCTCTTAACGCCGCGCGTGTATAAGGAGCTAAAGATCTCATAATTTATAGAGTAGGCTTTTCTCTATAATTTGGTGTAATTTTTATGTTGATAGGTATTGTGGGAGGGTAGATTAATTTCGTTAAAGTTAATGAGGTCTTCTCATATAAACAGTGTTTAGGTTTTCTATAAATCTCGCCAAAGTGCCTCAGACCAAGAAAACGATTGACGTCCTAAATCAGCTTAGCGGACGGCTCGGATATTCCTATATCCGCAATTGACTTCTTGGTCTGAGCTTCTGAGGTAATCTGGTGGTTTCGCACAAACGTAGTTAGTCAGCTTGCGGACCGATTGAAAATCCGCACCAACAGAATCACGTCTGAGCTTGCTGAGGTAAATGTGATGCCGAATTCGGGGTCGGTTCGGAGGGACATTTTCCTGTCCCGAAGGCGGTGGCAAAATTAGCGACGACATCACCGCCGGATTCGACGTCAAAGAGTTCGAGCTTTATTGTTCTTCTGGCGCCGTTATATTCCTTCGTTTAGCAGCCTGGCTATATTTTTTATCCTTCTGGCTCTTTTGATAATGCGCATTGCATTTCACCTGCCGAACTGTTTGTCTCACTAACTTATCTGCTTCTGATTTCACCCTAATCTTGCATAGCAGGTGCATAAGACATCTCATATAGCGGAACATGGCTGAACCTGCTGCTTCTGTTAGCGGCAGTGGTACGCCAAAGCTGAAATCTTCCTCGGAATCTTCTTCGAAATCCCCTCCCATATCTCCTCGTCCGGAGATCTCATGGCCTGTCAACCGCCCGCCAGAACAAGGTCCCTGGACGCCCCGCCTCGATGCTGCATTGCGCGCTCGTGAAGCCTCCACCCTGCAACATGCTTCTCCGAACTCTCTAGCTAAAGAGTTCTACGCTAATGGCAAGCGGTCCCTGGCTGGTATTGCTCTGCGTGCCTTCTTGCTCGGTACAACACTCGGCGTCAGCATTCTAGTGACCCTCCTTCTTCTGTATTACAACAACAACTTCTGGCGCGCGGCATTCTTCCTAGCGGTTCTTTCCCTCTTCCATTTCCTCGAGTTCTGGACGACTGCCGCTTACAACACGCCTCTTGCGACCGTTGCCTCATTCCTTCTCACTAATGGCCAGCGCTACCAGCAGGCGCACACTATCGCCTTCCTTGAAACCCTCATAACGTCCTATTTCTTTCCGGACTGGCAGTCCCACGTAAACCCTCCCTCCATAATAATTATCGGCCTCGCCATGATTGTAATTGGGCAGAGTGTGCGGAGCGTCGCCATGGCGCAAGCAGGTACGAACTTCAACCACCAAGTTCAGAGTAGGAGGAATGAAGGACATGAACTGGTAACGACAGGGCTGTATGCATGGCTGCGGCACCCGTCTTACTTTGGCTTCTTTTGGTGGGGGCTAGGAACACAGGTTGTGCTGGGGAATATCGTGAGCTTTCTGGGTTATCTGGGCGTGTTGTGGTATTTCTTTTCCACGAGGATTAGACGTAAGCGCATTTCACTACTGTCAGTTCCTCGTTGTTTTATGCTGACATAATCTGGCGTAGATGAAGAGAAGCATCTTGTCGATTTTTTCGAAGACGAGTACGTTGCCTATAGGGCGCGTACGCACGTCTGGATACCCTTTATACGATGAGCTGACGGACTTCGTTCGATCTTCCCCCATCAGTGGATTGGGATAGAGGTGTTTACTATTGGGGGAAAGTAATGTGGGGTGTTTACGAGAAACCTGTGCATCCTCCGGTTGAGGCAATTTAATAAGGCTCCGCCTTTGGCTGAGCCCAAGATTAAAATAGCTTCCAGATTAGTATCTATCCCTTGCACCGATAGGGTTCTCTGAGCTTGCTGAGGTAAGCGTTATTGGTCCCACCACTCGATGTGTGATATTTGCAACAACTATGAATCGACGACTTCACGATAGCGTCTCGAGAACAATAGTCGGAAAAGACCAGGTAAGATGCAAGGAAGTAGTAAAAAATTACTATTCTTTTAAACTTCCAAACTTATACCCAGTCCACCAGAGTCCCAGTCTCAAAGCAGATTCGCTCACCAATGTACCTTGAGCGACGAGGCAGTTGAGGAACATGCCAATCCTCCCAAATGCGCCAAAAGATAGACTTGAAAATAAGAGCCATGATCTGAAAAAGGAATCCCTGAAATAATTTTTCTAGCCATAGTTGCGATAATGAGTTCAACAGCAATAGTGGAGTCAATATGGCTTCTGGAGTTCATGACCACTGTACAATGTCCTGGCTGCTAGTTTGCAAGGTGTGTAGATTGCCAGACAACCAAAGTTTAAGTCCGATAGCCTGGTTGAGTACAAAACACCAACTTACAAAAAGTTTCTCCAACGCAACATCCACTGATCACATATAATCACGAGCAATTCTACTTGCCATATCCTATATAATATTAGGGAGTGTTCGGTTGCAATCTGGAACCTTTTCAATCTGACGTTGATCCGTGCTTCCACCGGCGTTAATTAGTAGATAATTAGTGGCGCTTAATCTGGTAGTCGTACTCAATCTAAAATAAAGTCGGTTGATCGTTCTAAAAAGGCCTCAGATGAGGCTCAGAATTAGCGACGTCATTTATCAATCCTTTGCCAAAACGTACCTACTACCGATCCTTTATTACCATCGTATCCTTTAACACGTCAATTTGGGTCCTCAGGTTATCGATAAGGGCCAGCCAATTAGATTAGATAAATTCGGCGCCCGTTCTCAAATATACAAGGCTAGTGATATTTATAATATAAAATTAATGCACAAGCTTAATCTTCGGACCGCAAGAGGGCGGGGCCTTCCATAGAGGTGACCAAACGAATGTATTTACTCGCTGTGGTAAGGTAAGATGCAGAGTCGAAGGCTCAAAACGGTGCTCCCGCACGGACCACTTACTCTGAGGACCCTGACGTGTTATCCGTGGCCTTCGTTAGCTGCGCCTTGACCACCCACCCGAAGGGTGGGTGGTGGACATCCAAATAGCCAGGACACCTCAATAGCCATAATTGATCAACTTTCTTAATTATTTAATTACTACACAACCACCAATATGAGCGATTATCTATCAACCGAAAACTAGGTCGCTTGCCTTGCTCAAGCCATCCGCAACGGCGAATATCCCTTAATTGCAGAGGCAACGCGTGAGAACCCCAACCTGTACAGTCGCGTCAAGTATCGCGTTGCTGGACGAACGTCTCGATCAGATCGACCTGCAACAAATAGGCTACTCAGCGATACGGAAGAAGAAGGTATTATGCTATGGATTACATAGCTAAATAATATTAGGCAACGCCCTAGCATTTCTTTACTTGAACGATTTGTTAATTGTATTCTTGTTGACCGTTATATAGATCCTACTAAACTACCACGTACCTGCGGTACTAAATGGGCTACACGATTCTGTAAGCGCCGAAAGGTTATACTTAAGACTAAGGTACCCAAAGAGGTAAAAAGACAGGCCGCTAAAGATCCTCTTCTTGTAAAAGAGTAGTTTAACGCGCTAGGGAGAGACATTAAGAAGTACGCGGTACAGCATAAAGATATATACAATATGGATGAATCAGGCATATATATAGGACAAGGCAAGAAAGAGAAGGTACTTATTATTCATAATAAGGCGGCACGGTGTAAGGCGGGTAAGGCGTTCAGCCGTAAATCTGCTACAATTACAGAGATAATTTGCGCGGACGGCCACGTTATCCCACCTCTTATTATCTTTAAAGGCAAGACCCACTAGATGCGCTAGTACTTAGAAACAACGATTCCTAATAGCTACACTATCAGTATTAGTAATACGGCGTATACAAATAACAAGATTGCGCTTAAATGGATTAAACACTTTAATCTTTATACGTAAAGCCAGATAAAGGGTATATACAGACTCCTTATTCTTAACGGCCACAGCTCTTACAAGACGCTAGAATTTACGCAATACTATATTAATTAAAAGATCTTATTAGCGTGCTTTCCCTCGCATCTTACGCATAAGATACAGCCGCTTAATGTGGTTATATTTCAGCCATTTAAGCACTAGTACAGCAAGGCCGTAAACCAGGCTTACTGCACCAGCGCGTTTAAGATTAACAAGATAGAATTTCTTTACCTTATTCCTAACGTACAAAAGCGCACATTTAAGAAGACAACAATTAAAGTAGTATTTGTAGAGACTGGCCTTTACCCATTTAACCCAAAGAAGGTACTTAATAAACTGCCTCCACTACCTAAGGCTACACCAGAGGAGGACCCATTGTTAACAACTATTAATATTATAACACCAAAAACACTTAGGTATGCAAGCGACCTAGCTTAGTATATTAGGCAGAATTAGGAGGAACAGAAGAATGAGGACCTAAATAAGGCTATTGTAAGGGATATTATTGCAGGTCACCTTAGGTTGCCCTCAGGACAACCCCCGGACACCCCTCGGATGGCCGTCAGTCACGTGCCGGAGGCACGTGCCCGTAGTATATAGTCTCCACGATCCTCGAGGCCTTACCTCCTTAAGGATTCGTCTCTCTTACCAATCTATCTTATTCCACAATCGTGTTCTTATAGCCCCCTGTCTACAAGTTCCCCTTATATTTAAATCCTTCCTACTCTTTTTGGAAGGGTAGCTGGCTTTAAGAACCAGATTGTTTATATTTTTGTTTACACCTACTATCCTCCCTTAAAAATCTCGCGACGACCTAAATAGAAACTCCATAAATACCTTATAGAAAGCCGTTGCGCTAAGGTAGGAAGGTCCCTCTAATAGCAAGAGATTGCGATAATATAAACCTCTGGGCAAGATAGCTAAACGAGCCCTAATACCTAGATGCGCTAGAAGCTTAAAGACTTTCGCATACTTACGGTTACTAACAACGTAGAGGAAAACACAGACACCCTTTATAACGGTTATAACGCTGCTAGAAAGCAACTAGAACCCCTCTAGCCCCACTTAGGCCAATTAGAAGATTAAGCGCTAGAAGTAACTCCAAGATCTTCCTCTAAGCTAGAAATGCTAGAGGAATACACTAACGTATTTAATTAGGGATCTAACCGGAACCCTCCTAGAAGACCATTGGCCTATAATTAGCATAGTGGCGGTATATAGACTGCTTATAAGCCAAGTGGGCCTACCCCTTTTAGTAACCTAACCTAAACACTAACTTAAAACCTAAGCCTTATTAGGAAGCCTATACTAGTTACTAGTGCTAATACTACTTCTATAGCCGGAGCTTCCCTAGGCCTAAGTTTGGAAAGTCAAGAGCCCTATACCAATATCCTTTAAGATAGATATTGGGAAGCTGTTACAAGGCTCTTAGAAGCCATGCGGGAGGAGGCCACTAGTAAATATATTAGAACCCTTTAAGGGCAAATCTAGATCTGGTAGGGATTAATCTAGGCTAGATAAACTCTTTTATAACCTAGCTAAGGCTAAGGGCTTTCTAAGGGCTACCTAGTATCTACCTAAGGTGTAACGGAACCTTATAGTAGGAACTACGGTGGGTTCTATTATTAGGCTGGGTATATAGGTAAGAACAAAACAACAATATAATAATAACTAGTGGAGTGGTTGCCCAATAGATTAACTCTAATTATATTCTAAGATTTACTATAAGGAGAGAACTATCTATAGTAGGGACTAAGGTCCTTTAAATACACAACCGTACTCCTAAGAAATCCTCTCTTGTATATAAGGTACGTGTTGTCTATATTAAACGTAACGTCCCTTCCGTTTAATATAGTTAATATGTTTAATACTATGTAACCTCGGTTACTATTTCTTGTTATATAGTTCTACCAGATCTATTTTAAACCGTGCCTATATTAACCAACTAGCTTCCGCCGACTCTTCTCTAAGTAGTTATAATATTGTACTTAAAGCGTCTATAACACTATCTCCCTTCTCTTTATCTTCGTCCTTAAAGATTCCTAACATCTCTAAGTTATTTACTAGAGGTGTAATATCCGCTTAATTGTTCTGGTTAATATCTGTACTTATTATACCTAAAGCTTCTTCTTCTCTTTCTTGGGTTAAGTGTTGCCTTTATACAGTTTCCTCTATACTATTACTAGGTGAGGTGATAGCGATCCCCTGCTCTTGTTGCGCTAAAGAGGGGTTAGTATGCGTTGCGCTGGCGAGTCCTATATCTTAATAACCCTCCTCTTACTCCAAGTGTACTAAAGCAAACGTTTAATCGTCCTGTAATATTCGCTCTGTCTTTAATGCTAAGTATACGCGTCCTATAACTCTTAACAGTCTTTAAGTTCCCTAAGTAACTTATTATAGGGTCTTATATTTAATCTGCCACTATAAAGCTTAACGGTAAGCTGGCCTCCGCGCTACTTAAGGTTTAATATACCTTAGAAGAGTCCGCACGCGTCCTTAAAGTTTAACGTTTGGCTTATGCTCGTCTTTAACGTCTTAAATATGTCTATAAGAAGGTCCGTTCTAAAGAGTGGAAACTTGTTTAACAGGGTTTATCTAAGCTAGGTAATAAAAGGACTGGCTTTCCTCCTATAAGGGAAATAACTCTAAGTAGCTTAGTAATTGCTTTTCTTAGGTCCCCCTTAGGTGACTTGTTCTTTAGCGATCCTTTTTTATTAATATTACCTGACCTGCTTTCTTCTAATACTCCTATACCTTTCCTATAGCGTTCCTTAGATTGCTTAATGGCTCCTAGGTAGTCTTACTATAGTCTATCTACTTTACTTTATACTATGTTTTATTATCTACATCCTTGTAACTAATAACCTTTAAAACTTGCTATTTGTCTTCCTCTTATCCTCTATATATGTCTTCCTTATAGACTGGTGGCTTAATACTCCCATATATTAGCTCTAGCATTGTAACGTATTATATAGAGTAGATTTTTATTTTAGCTAGTAGGTTTAACTTATATATAACCAATAAAATTCTTTACTTAATTTTAAAAGGTCCTAGTCTAACATAGTCTAACTTCTTACTTAGTCATTAACTCTTGAAATTTTTATATAGTAGCTATACTTTATCCCCCTCCTTAAGATCTGGTCCCTTAGATCTCTTAGTATTATAGTACCTTTTTATTCTTTCTTATACTAGTTTAGCTATTTCTTTAAGGTCTATATAAAGATTTATTAACATCTCTATTCTTTACTTAGCTGTGCTACTCGTCTTTTTTACTTAGCGTAGCGATAACGACGTTCTTGGCTTATACCCGTAATTCGCCTTAAATAGTAATGTCCCCATTCCTTCTTGTGGTATTGCATTATATGTAAACTATGTAACTAGTAACAACAATACCTAATTATTCTATACGTGATTAATATAATGCCTTAGATACTACTCTAGTGTCTAGTTTAGTCTTTCTATTTATCCATCTATTTGCGGATAATACGCTGTAGATGTTACTGCATAAACCCCTTATTCTACCAGAAATACTTCCTAAAATACTACTACGAATCTTAGATCTCTATCCAATATAATCTTATCTGGTGCTTCGTGTCTTGTAAACACTTCCTTTATATAGATTCTAGCGACATCTTTTGCTGATATCTCTTTAGTGCATGCTATAAAGTATCCCCACTTTATTAGCTTGTCCACTATTACTAAAATTACGTTATAATCTTGTCCTATAATAGGATCTCTTAACTTTAGTAACTTAATAATAAAGTCCTATAATATAACCTCCTATGGTCTTCCTGGTGTCTTAATAGGTTATAGCCCTCTATACGGCTTATACCTTGTTGGTTTGTTTCTTTAGCAATCTAAATATTTCTTTATAACTTATCTTGCTAGTTCCTAGATTCCTTAAATAACGTACTCCTTTTAAAGTCTTAACACTAAGCCTATAGCTCTGTTGTGTCCTTATATTATTCCCCTGTGGAATTCTTTAATAAATTCTTCTATAATAAACTTAGGTATATACGTTACTTCTCTATTTTTATATTGCTTTAAGTCTAGATCCTTTACCTATACCTCTTAAATCTTCTGTGTCTAATTACTCTCTAGTAACTTATAGATCTAACTTTCCTTAGTTGCTATAATCTTTAGATAATTATACCTAATTAATCCGTCTTAATCCTTTTGCAACAAAGCTCCTAATAGCTTTTTATTACTTTATAGTTTAGCTTTTCTGCTTAGAGCGTCTACTCGTGCATTGTCTATACCTTTGGTATACTAAATTTCAAAATGGTATTCTATAAGTATTTCCACCTACCTAACCTGTCTTTGGTTGAGTTTCTTTATTGTTAGAAATCCTGTAAGGTTCTTATAGTCCGTTTTAACTATAAATGGTTTCTCTATACCTTGTAAGAATGCTCTCTATTCCTTAAGTGCTGTAACTATACCTAACAACTCCTTGTTATAGATGTTATAGTTTAACTCTAGTGGTGTTATCTTCCGACTATAGTATACTACTGGGTGCTATCTATCTGGATATTTCTATATAAAGTATACCCCTAGTGTAAAGTCTAATGTATCTGTTTCTATAACCGTCTTTAGACCTGGTTAATAGATCTTAAAAACTGGCTCCTAGGTAAATAACTCTTTAATTCTCTTAAACAGTTCTTATTATTCCTTTCCCTATGCCCATAGTTCCTCTTTCTTTATTAACTGCGTAAACGGCTTAATATCCTGTAACCATTGCGCTATAAACCTTTTACAGTAATTGCAGAACCCTAGGAACGACCTTAACTGCGTAATATTCTCTGGTTCTTGCCAATTTACTATAGCCTCGATCTTCTTTAGATCTATGCTAAGTTGGCCTAGTTTAATAATAAATCCAACGAAATTGGTTTTCTGGGTGAAGAACTTGCATTTCTTAATTGCTACTGGCATCTGCTCTTTTTATAGTCTCTTTAAGACCCACTTAATGTGTTCTCTATATTCTTCCTTACTTTCTAAGTAGATGATAATGTTGTTAAGGTATGCTATAACGAACTCATCTAGGTGTTCTCCTAATATACTATTGATTTACTTCTGGAACGTTACTAGTGCGTTTATAAGCCCGAATTGTATAACTAATGGCTTATATAGTCCTTCCTTTAACCTAAAGGCTGCCTTTTATTCGTTGCCTTCCTTAATTCTAATCTAATGGTACGCCTATCTTAGATCTATCTTTGTAAAGATCTTTACGTTGCCTATCCGGTCTTAGATTTCGCTAATTAAGGGTAAAGGATATCTATCCTTCTTAGTAATACTGTTTAACTGTTTATAGTCTATATACATCCTAAGTTTTCTGTTTTTCTTTAGAATGAACAGTACTGGATATCCTGCTAATAACTGCGATAGTCTAATATATCCCTTGCGTAAGTTTTCCTGGATAAACTCCTTAAGCGCTACTGACTCCGTTTTAGTAAGCTTGTAGATTGGAAAGAACTTTAGACTTATTTCTTCTTCTAATTTTATTTTATAGTCCTATACTGCATGCTTTAACAGCTTTTTACTTTCTAATAACTATAACTTTTTACTATACTTGTGGTATCTCTTTAGTACATAACTTAAGCCTCGCTTAGTCTCTTTGTATATCGCTCCGACTTAGTACCATACTAACTTGGTTTGCTGTCGCACTTTACGCCGTTATATATCCTTAATATTGACCTAACCTATAACCCAATTAATCTTTAAATTGTACTTCTGTAACCAAGGCATTCCTAGTATCGCCTTATCCTGTCCTAACGATAGGATATTAAAAGATATTCTAACTGGTCTCCCTTTAATAGTTAACTGAATAGGTCCTATTTTAAGATTAATAATGCCTCCTCTATAGGCTATCTAATCTCCTAAAATTGTTATAAGTGGATATAGGTGTTTCTTCTATCTGTATAGTAACCCTATCCTTTCTACTACCTTTAGTAATATATGGTTTCTTATTGCTCTACTATCTACTAACGCTTTAAACTGCTAATCTTACCACTTAGCTCTTAAATTTAGATATTGTTCTTAAATTTCTTTAAGGGTCTAAGGTTCTAATACTGGTTCCCTTTAGTCCTATGCGCCTCCCCTTTTCCCAACTATTAGCTGCTAGATCCTGCCTATACTTAGTCCAACTTTAGCTAATACTTAGTTTATTTCTTTTCCTCTATATACTATATGTAACGGAACCTTATAGCTTAGACTACGGTGGGTTCTATTATTGGGCTGGGTATATAGGTAAGAACAAAACAACAACGTAATAATAACTAGTGGAGTAGTTACCTAACAGATTAACTCCAATTATATTCTAAAATTCACTATAAGGAGAGAACTATCTATAGTAGGGATTAAGGTCCTTTAAATACATAACCGTACTCCTAAGAAATCCTCTCTTATACGTAAGGTATGTATTATCTGTATTAAACATAACATCCCTTTTGTTTAATATAGTCAATATGTTTAACACCATGTGACCTTAGTTATTATTCCTCGTTATATAGTTCCACCAGATCTATCCTAGACTGTGCCTATATTAACCAACTAGCTTCCACTAACTCTTCTCCAAGTAGTTATAACATTGTACTTAAAGCGTCTGTAACACCATCTCCCTCCTCTTTATCTTCATCCTTAAAGATTCCTAACATCTCCAAGTTGTCCACTAGAGGTGTAATATCCGTTTAATTAGTCTGGTTAATATCCTTGCTTATTATACCTAAAGCTTCTTCTTCTCTTTCCTAGGTTAAGCGTCGCCTTTGTACAGTTTCCTCTATACTATTGCTTAGTAAAGTAATGGCGATTCCTTGCTTAAGGTATGCAAAAGAGAAGTTAGTTTATATTGCGCTGGCAAGTCCTTTATCTTAATAACCCTCCTCTTGCTCTAAGTGCACTAAAGCAAACGTTTAATCGTCCTATAACGTTCGCTCTGTCTCTAACGCTAAATATACACGTCCTATTACTCTTAACAGTCTTCGAGTTCCCTAAGTAACTTATTATAGGGTCTTATATTTAATTTACTACTATAAAGCTTAATAGTAAGCTAGCCTCCGCGCTACTTAAGGTTTAACGTGCCTTAGAAGAGTCCGTATACGTCCTTAAAGCTTAATATTTAGCTTATACTTATCTTTAACGCCTTAAACATGTCCATAAGAAGGTCTGTTCTAAGAAGTGGAAACTAGTTTAACAGGGTTTGTCTAAGCTAGGTAATAAAAGGACTAGCTCTCCTCCTATAAGGGAAACAACTCTAAGTAGCTCAGCAATTACTCCTCTTAGGTCCCCCTTAGGTGACTCGTTTTTTGGCGATTCTTCTTTATTAATATTACCTGACCTACTTTCTTTTAATACTCCTTTACCTTTCCTATAGCGTTCCTTAGGTTGCTTAGTGGTTCCTAAGTAGTCTTACTATAGCCTATCCACTTTACTTTATACTATGTTTTATTATCTACATCCTTATAACTAATAATCTTTAAAACTTGCTATTTGTCTTCCTCTTATCCTCTATATATGTCTGCCTTATAGACTAGTAGCTTAATATTCCTGTATACTGGCTCTAGCATTGCAACGTGTTATATAGGGTAGATTTTTATTTTAGCTAGTAGGTTTAACTTATACATAACTAATAAAATTCTTTACTTAATTTTAAAAGGTCCTAGTCTAACATAGTCTAATTTCTTACTTAGTCATCAACTCTTGAAATTTTTATATAGTAGCCACACTTTATCTCCCTCCTTAAGATCTGGTCCCTTAGATCTCTTAGCATTATAGTACCTTTTCATTCATTCTTGTACTAGTTTAGCTATTTCTTTAAGGTCTGTATAAAGATTTATTAACATCTCCATTCTTTATTTAGCTGTGCTACTTATCTTTTTTGCTTAATGTAGTGATAATGATGTTTTTAGCTTGTATCCATAATTTGCCTTAAATAGTAATATCCCTATTCCTTCTTATGGTGTTGTATTGTATACAAACTATATAACTGGTAATAATAATACCCAATTATTCTATGTATAATTAATATAATGCCTTAGATACTATTCTAGTGTCTAGTTTAGTCTTTCCATTTATCCATCCGTCTGCGGATAATACGCTATAGATATTGCTACGCGAACTCCTTATTCTACTAGAAATACTTCCTAAAATACTACTATAAATCTTGGATCTCTATCTAATATAATCTTGTCTAGTGCTCCATGTCTTGCAAATACTTCCTTTATATAGATTCTAGCGATATCTTCTACTGATATCTCTTTAGTGCATACTATAAAGTATCCCCACTTTATTAGCTTATCTACTATTACTAAAATCGCGTTATAATCTTGTCCTATAATAGAATCTCTTAACTTTAATAACTTAATAATAAAGTCCTATAATATAACCTCCTATGGTCTTTCTGGTGTCTTAATAGGTTATAGCCCTCCATACGGCTTATGCCTTATTAGTTTATTCCTTTGGCAATCTGGATATTTCTTTATAACTTATCTTACTAGTCCCCAGATTTCTTAAATAATATACTCCTCTTAAAGCCTTAATACTAAGCCTATAGCTCCGTTGTGTCCTTATATTATTCCCTTATAGAATTCCTTAATAAATTCTTCTATAATAGACTTAGGCATATACGTTACTTCTCTATTTTTGTATTGCTTTAAGTCTAAATCCTTTACCTATGCTTTTTAGATCTTCTATATCCAATTACTCTTTAGTAATTTATGGATCTGACTTTCTTTAGTTGCTATAATCTTTAGATAATTATACCTAATTAATCTATTTTAATCCTTTCGTAATAAAGCTCCCGATAGCTTTTTATTGCTTTATAGTTCCGCCTTTCTGCTTAGAGCGTCTGCTTATGCATTATCTGTACCCTTAGTATACTGAATTTTAAAATAGTATTCTATAAGCATTTCCGCCCATCTAACCTATCTTTGGTTGAGTTCCTTTGTTATTAGAAATCCTATAAAGTTCTTATAGTCCATCTTAACCACAAATAGTTTCTCTATATCTTATAAGAATGCTCTCTATTTTTTAAGTGCCGCGACTATACCTAACAACTCCTTATTATAGATGTCATAGTTTAACTCTAGTAGTGTTATCTTTTAACTATAGTATGCCACTAGGTGCCATCTATCTTAATATTTCTATAGGAAGCACGCTCCTAGTATAAAGTCTAATATATCTGTTTCTATAACCGTCTCTAGACCTAGTTAATAGATCTTAAGAACTGGCTCCTAGGTAAACAACTCTTTAATTTTTTTTAAATAGTTCTTATTACTCCTTTCCCTATACCTATAGTTCTTCTTTTCTTATTAACTGCGTAAACGGCTTAATATCCTATAACCATTGTGCTATAAACCTTCTATAGTAATTACAAAACCCTAGGAACAATCTTAACTGCGTAACGTTCTCTAGTTCTTGCTAATTTACTATAGCCTTAATCTTCTTTGGATCTATACTAAGTTGGCCTAGTTTAATAATAAATTTAACAAAATTAATCTTCTTAGTAAAGAACTCGCATTTCTTAATTGCTACTAGCATCTATTCTTCTTATAGTCTCTTTAATACCCATTTAACGTGTTCTCTATATTCTTCCTTACTCTCTAAGTAGATAATAATGTTGTTAAGGTATACTATAACAAATTCATCTAGGTGTTCTCCTAATACACTATTAATTCGCTTCTAGAATATTACTGGTATATTTATAAGCCCAAATTGCATAACTAATGGCTTATATAGTCCTTCCTTTGACCTAAAGGCTGCCTTCTATTTGTTGCCTTCCTTAATCCTAATCTAATAGTACGCCTATCTTAGATCTATCTTTGTAAAGATCTTTACGTTGCCTATCCTATCTTGGATTTCGCTAATTAAGGGTAAAGGATATTTATCCTTCCTAGTAATACTATTTAACTATCTATAGTCTATACACATCCTAAGTTTTCCGTTTTTCTTTAAGATAAATAGTACTGGATATCCTGCTAATAACTGCAACAGTCTAATATATCCCTTTTATAAGTTCTCCTAAATAAACTCCTTAAGCGCTACTAACTCCGTTTTAGTAAGCTTATAGATTGGAAAGAACTTTGGACTTATTCCTTCTTCCAATTCTATCTTATAGTCCCACGCTGTATGTTCTAATAGCTTTTCACTTTCTAGTAACTATAACTTTTTACTATACTTATAGTATCTCTTTGGTATATAACTTAAGCTTTACTTAGTCTCTTTATATATCGCTCTGACCTGGTACTATACCAACTTAGTTTACTGTCGCACTTTACGCTGTTAAGTATTCTTAATATTGACCTAACCTATAACCTAATTAATCTTTGGATTATACTTCTATAACTAAGGCATTCCTAGTATTACCTTATCCTGTCCTAATAGTAGGATATTAAAAGACATTCTAACTAGTCTCCCCTTAATAGTTATCTAAATAGGTCCTGTTTTAAGATTAATAATGCCTCCTTTATAGGCTATTTGGTCTCCTGAAATTGCTATAAGTGGATATAGGTATTCCTTTTGTCTATACGGTAACCCCATCCTTTCTACTACCTTTAGTGATATGTGGTTTCTAGTTACTCTACTATCTACTAATACTTTAAACTGCTGATCTTGCTACTTAGCTCTTAAATTTAGGTATTATCTTTAAATTCCTTTAAGGGTCTAAGGCTCTAATATTAGTTCCCTCTAGTCCTATACGCCTCCCCTTTTCCTAACTGTTGGCTGCTAGATCCCGCCTATACTTAGTCTAACTTTAGCCAATACTTAGTTTGTTTCTTTTCCTCTATATACTATAGATAAGTGTTCTCTAGGCACTCCCACTACTATTATCTATTTAGGCATTCTTCTGTAAGGAATCTTCCTAGTTAAAGTATTAAGTCTCCTTAACCTTGTACTTCCACTAGGTGCTAACTATATATATACTTAGTGTTCCTAAACCGCTTTTCCTCTAATGCCTAATATATTTTTACTAGGTACTTCCAGTTCTTATCTTTAGGTGCTCTATATATATTATATATATTATCCACATAAGCTATCTATAATAGTATATAATGCGCTATATATTTTAGGTTAACTCTTAGTTTATCTTTATTCTTAAGTTTAAACCTATACCTAGTTAACCTAACCACTGGTATCTCTACTACAGGTACTAAGATTTATTACTTACTTCTCTAGTCCCTAGATCCCTCTTCTAGGTTCCTTAATATTATAATTAATACTCCTTTAATGTGACTTATGTATTTTTCTGTAATGGGTTAGTCTTAGACAACTTTTTCGTCTAGCTATATATAAAAGTCTTCCCATTCGTTGTTATATTATTACCTATACTACTTTCCATATAGCTGGTTTAGTGTATATGGTCTATCCGTTAGAAAGTACCTTATTATTACTATATTATAACATCCTTTAGTATATCTTTCTTTAAACCTAGTTAGAATATCTAGATCCTCTTCTTATTCTAGTTTATCTAACTATTTTACCCTAAGTGTCCCTATACTCGGCCTATTAATAACTCTTTACATAGGTGCTCTGTTCCTTATATAACCTAGTATAGCTGATCTCTTATTTAGCTTTTGCTCTTGCTATATAATAATTTTTATTCTAAATTTATCTATAGTTTCTTGTTTTCTGCGTCTTATAGCTAGATCTTTATAGTTATCTTGCTTTTTAATCCTGGTATTAACTATTTAATCTTTAGGCTAAACACTACATTTACCTAGAATTGCTAATGTTCTTATTTGTTCTCTAAACTTGTAGTTCTTAAACTTGTGTCCTATACTTATTTGTTTATTACTAAACTAAGTTACTACCCTTTCCTATCAGTTTTCGTCCGTTATAGGTCCTTAGGTGTGTCTTATCTTATTTTAAAAATCTTAAGCTTCTTTTATCTCTTCTTAAGAATCTTAAGCCTGTGGCCTTTTACCTTTATTAAGTAATAAGCTAGCACTAGCAGTTGTCTACTTACTTAATTTCTTCTAAACATTACTCCTATTATCTTATAAAGTGATGGAAATTATATCTAATAGTGTTATAATACCCGTTACTAAACCTTGTTCTGTAATGGTCTTAGTCTCTATTTCTATTTCAACTTCTCTAAGGTCTGCATACTCCTAGTAAGCTGCCTTTGTTGCCTTATTATTAGTAAATACTTTGCCTTTATTAAACTTATTGTCTTTAATATCCGATCTATAAGCTAATTTATTGGTTTCTTTAAACTTAGATAACAATAGCTTCTATAGCCAATAACTTACGCCGTACTTAGCGTCCTTATAAATTTAGCATGCGTTATTATAACAATACGCAAAACTGTTAATTAAACATTTTTTTATTCCTTATAGTGCACTGTCGTCCCTTTATACGTATATGCTGTCTACTAGTCTGGTTTCCTTTACCATATAGTTACTCTAACTACCTCTATAGTCTCTAGCGAAATAACCCTATTTTTCACAATTTATACAAGCTCTATCTTTAAACCATTTTTCTTGCTATAGAGTCTACCTAAACATCTTCTACTATTAAAATCCCTAGTTTGGCCTCTACTTTTAGGTCCTTTAATTACTTAATCCTTAACCTCTAGGTTTCTATAGTTTCCTTTCCCATCTTTAGGTTTCTTTAGTACCACTTAGGTCCATTAGCTCTGCGCTATTCCATAGTTTTTAACTCTATGTCTGTCATTACGTACTCTACGCCTTATATAACTATGGAACTCTATCTTGCCCTCTTTTAGCTTATTCCCTTTAATAGATTCTATTATTAATCTTTATTAACTAATCTATTAACTCTCTTAGAGTATCTGCATCTTCTATTAGGATAATTACATCCTGAACTTTAGCCTTAAGTCCCTATTTATACTATGCTATAAGCGCCCTATTATTCCACTTAACCTATATAGCTAGTGTTTAAAACTATGTTATATACTTAATTACTAAAGTGCGTTATACTAAGTTCTAAAGCTTTTATTCCGCTATGGTTATAGCTTCTAGGTCTTTAAACATCTACATTAGTTGCTCTGCAAACCCATTCCAACTAGCAAATATATACTATACATCCTAGTTAGTAGTTATCATACTATTAGCCTATATTTCCGTAAAATATGGCTTAAACTACTTAAATACCCTCCCTGTTAGGAACAATCCTGTATAGGCTATTTAGTCTAATAATATTGCTAACTTTACTCCTTTCTATACTACCTTAAAGTGCATTTGTATAAGAAATCCCTTAAGCTTTAACTTCTCTCCTAAGAATTACTTAATTAAAGGTAACTTGATCTTTACTGCTCCAATTCCATTAATGCGTTCTTTAAGTATCCTATTATTATCTTATAAGTAATTAACCATTTCTTATAACTAACCTCGCGTAACCACTTAAGAATCCCTATTATCTATACTAGTATCTCCTAGCCCTAAGGTTGTAGCTATTACCAACACCGTTATAACTAGTGCTGCTCTTGGTGGCATATTATTCAACTTTGTTTAAATACTATAACCTTAGTAGTAAATGTGTAACGGAACCTTGTAGCTTAGACTACGGTGGGTTCTATTATTAGGCTAGGTATATAGGTAAAAACAAAACAATAACATAATAATAACTGGTAGAGTAGTTGCCTAACAGATTAACTCCAATTATATTCTAAGATTCACTACAAGAAGAGAACTATCTATAGTAGGGACTAAAGTCCTTTAAATACATAACCGTACTCCTAAGAAATCCTCTCTTATACGTAAGGTACGTATTGTCTATATTAAACATAACGTCCCTTCCGTTTAACACAGTTAATATATTTAACACCACGTGACTTTGGTTACCATTCCTCGTTATATAGTTCCACCAGATCCATCCTAAACCGTGCTTATATTAACCAACTAGCTTCCGCCGACTCTTCTCCAAGTAGTTATAACATCATACTTAAAGCGTCCGTAATACTATAGATGAGTGTTTTCTAGGCACTTCTACTACTATTATCCATCTAGGCATTCTTCCGTAAGGAATCTTCCTGGTTAAAGTATTAAGTCTCCTTAACCTTGTACTTCTACTAGGTGCTAATTATATATATACTTAGCATTCCTAAACCACTTTTCCTCTAGTGCCTAATATATCCTTACTAGGTATTTCTGGTTCTTGTCTTTAGGTGCTCTATATATATTATACATATTATCCACATAAGCTATCCACAATAGTATATAATGCGCTGCATGTCTTAGGTTAACTCTTAGTTTGTCTTTATCCTTAAGTTTAAACCTATACCTAGTTAACCTAACTACTAGTATTTCTACTATAGGTACTAAGATTTGTCGCTTACTTCTTTAGTCCCTAGATCCTTCTTTTAGGTTCCTTAACATTATAATCAATACTCCTTTAATGTGACTTATATGTTTTTCCGTAATGGGTTAGTCTTAGACAACTTTTTTATTTAGCCATATATAAAAGTCTTCCTATTTGTTATTGTGTCGTTACCTATACCACTTTTTATATAACTAGTTTAGTGTGTATAGTCTATCCATTAGAAAGTACCTTGTTATCACTATATTATAATATCCTTTGGTATGCCTTTCTTTAAACCTAGTTAGAATACCTAGATCCTCTTTTTATTCTAGTTTATCTAACTACTTTACCCTAGGTGTCCCTGTACTCGGCCTATTAGTAATTCTTTATATAGGTGCTCTATTCCTTATATAACCTAGCGTAGCTAACCTCTTGTCTAGCTTTTGCTCTTGCTATATAATAATTCTTATCCTAAACTTATCTATAGTTTCTTATTTTCTGCGTCTTGTAGCTAGATCTTTATAGTTGTCTTACTTTTTAATCCTAGTATTAACTGTTTAATCTTTAGGCTAAACACTGTATTTACCTAGGATTGCTAACGTTCTTATTTATTCCCTAAACTCGCAGTTCTTAAACTTACGTCCTATACTTATTTATTTGTTACTAAACTAAGTTACTACCCTTTCCTATTAGTTTTCGTCCGTTGTGGGTCCTTAGGTATATCTTATCTTACTTTAAGAATCTTAAGCTTCTTATATCTCTTCTTAAGAATCTTAAGCCTATGGCCTTTTGCCTTTATTAAGTAATAAGCTAGCACTAGCAGTCGTCTACTTACTTAGTTTCTTTTAAATATTACTCCTATTGTCTTATAAAGCGATAGAAATTGTATTTAATGGTGTTATAATACCTATTACTAAACCCTATTCCGTAATAGTCTTAGTCTCTGCTTCTGTTTCGACTTTTCCAAGGTCTATATACTCCCAATAAGCTGCCTTTGTTACCTTATTATTGGTAAATGCTTCGCCTATATCAAATTTATTATCTTTAATATCTAATCTATAAGCTAGTTTATTGGTTCCTTTAAACTTAGATAACAATAGCTCCTATAGCTAATAGCTTGCGCTATACTTAGCATCCTTATAAATTTGGCATGCGTTGTTATAACAATATATAAAACTGTTAATTGAACACTCTTTTATTCCTTATAGTGCACCATTATCCCTCTATATATACATACCTTCTGCTAGCCTAGTTCCCTTTACCATATAGTTACTCTAACCACCTCTATAGTCTCTGGCGAAATAACCTTATTTTCCGCAATTTATATAAGCCCTATCTTTAAACTATTTTTCTTACTATAGAGTCCGCCTAAACGTCTTCTACTACTAAGATCCCTGGTTTAGCCTCTGCTTCTAGGTCCTTTAATTACTTAATCCTTAACCTCTAGGTTTCCATAATTTCTTTTCCCACCTTTAGGTTTCTTTAGTACCACTTAGGTCCATTAGCTCTGCGCCATTCCATAGTTTTTAACTCTATATCTATCATTGCGTACTCTGCGCCTTATATAACTATGGAACTCTATCTTACCCTCTCTTAGCTTGTTCCCTTTAATAAATTCTATTATTAATCTTTATTAACTAATCTATTAACTCTCTTAGAGTATCCGCATCTTCTATTAGGATAATTACGTCCTAGACTTTAGCCTTAAGCCCCTGTTTATACTATGCTATAAGCGCCCTATTATTTCACTTAACCTACATGGCTAGTGTTTAAAACTGTGTTATATACTTAATTACTAAAGTACATTGTACTAAGTTCTAAAGCTTTTGTTCCGCTATAGTTATAGCCTCTAGGTCTCTAAATATCTGCGTTAGTTATTCTATAAACCCATTCCAACTAGTAAATATATACCGTACGTCCTGGTTAGTAGTTGTTATGCTATTAGCCTATATTTCCGTGAGATACGGCTTAAACCACTTAAGTGCCCTCCCCATTAGGAATAATCCTGCATAGGCTACTTAATCTAATGATATTACTAACTTCGCTCCTTCCTGTACTACCTTAAAGTGCATTTACATAAGAAATCCTTTAAGCTTTGACTTTTCTCCTAAAAACCGTTTAATTAAAGGTAACTTAATCTTTACTACTCCAATTCCATTAATACGTTCTTTAAGTATCCTACTACTATTTTATAAGTAATTAACCATTTCCTATAACTGACCTCGCGTAACCACTTAAGAATCCCCCTTATCTATACTAGTATTACCTAGCCCTGAGGTTATAGCTGCCGTTAACGCTATTATAACTAGTACTGCTCTTAGTGGCATATTATTCAATCTTGTTTAATACTATAACCTTAGTAGTAAATGTGTAACAGAACCTTATAGTAGGAACTACAGTGGGTTCTATTATTAGGCTGGGTATATAAGTAAAAACAAAACAACAATATAATAACAACTAGTGGAGTGGTTGCCCAATAGATTAACTCTAATTATATTCTAAGATTCACTATAAGGAGAGAACTATCTATGGTAGGGACTAAGGTCCTTTAAATACACAACCATACTCCTAAGAAATCCTCTCTTATACGTAAGGTACATGTTGTCTGTATTAAACATAACGTCCCTTCCGTTTAATACAGTTAATACGTTTAACACTACATAACCTCGGTTACTATTCCTCGTCATATAGTTCCACTAGATCTATCCTAGACCGTGCCTATATTAACCAACTAGCTTCCGCTAACTCTTCTCCAAGTAGTCATAACATTGTACTTAAAGCGTCCGTAATATAAGGAAGTATAGAAGACTTAGAGGGTTATCTACGCTATAAATAGAAAAAGAATATAGACTGATTAGCTAAGGCCTCTAATAGCCTAGAACTCCGTTATAGACCTAACGCCTAACAGCTAGACAATTAGGTTTGTGAGGTAGACAACTTCTTTAAGATGCTAATAATATAAGATAATACCAAAGAGCATATACACTAGATTATTAGTAAGATTAAAGACCAATTACTAAACTAGATTACACTTAATTAGCTTAATAAAGAGCAAATTACCTTATAGCTACAGCTATAAACCTTTCTAAAGAAGTGGACTTAAGATCTATATATTGTATAATATAATTATACAGAACTATTTTAGAATGGGATATAGCTTAACCGCCACAATTTCCACCAGTTTATAAACTTTGTGGAAACTTGTGCTTAACTAATAGATCCAGAGCCCTTTAAAAACGAGGACGGTAGCATCTATAAAAAGAAGAAGATTGGATTTATCTAGGCTAGAATTAAGCCAGTAATTTATAACAAAATAAAGCGCATAGGAGCCCTACCGCGGATTACTACATATGCGGATTTTAAACAAGCAGTTCTAAACGCTAAGGATATAGTAAAGAACTAAACCTCTTCTAGTAGGAAGCTAGGGGGTTACTAAAAGCGCGGGCACTCTAGTAGTAATGCAGGGCAGGCCTAAACTTCAAAGAAGCTGTTTTTAAAGAGAAATTCAGAAGGGTTAAAGTTAGGGACCTTAAGTAATAGGAAAGACTCCTAGGGCTAACCTAACACCCATCTAGCACCCTTATGGGAACACTCTAAAAGGTTAAGAGAAAACTTCTCCAGAGGCAAACCTAATTAGAAAAATAAGTAGGGCGATAACCGCATTAATAATCTAAAAAAAGAAAAGCCCTAGTTATGGACCTCTCCCAGCTACAACTAAGGCAAGATATAGAAGGAGAGACTCTCTATATTGCTATTAAGCTAGAAATGGTACTCCCTATAGGCGAGGTATATTAGTTCCAAGCACTATATAATAGCGGCGCCGAAATCAATCTTATATAATATAATTTGGTAAAAGAGTATAAGCTTCATCAGGAAAAAATTTACCAGCATTTAATTTTTTGTTTCTGCCATTTTAGCATTTTCTAGCATTTTCCAGCATTTCCCAGCATTTCCCAGCATTTAGCGGCATTTATGATTAAGTATTAGCATTTAGCCGCCAAATGCGGCATTTATAACTAAGTACTAGCATTTAGCTGCTAAATGCGGCATTTATAATTAAGTCTTAACATTTAGCTGCTAAGTGCTAACTATAAGATTACTAAGCATACATAAAAGTATAATTTTTATTATTTTAATATTTTATATATATTTTATTAGTATTAGTAAGCATATATAAAAGTATAATTTTTATAAATTTAATATTAATAAATAAATTAATATATTTTATATTTTATATATACTTTCTTAATATTAGT
>Ga0307507_10001222_pt1 | contig 57294 bp, 63 predicted proteins | sample 7_EM_MG_FD_207223 | JGI IMG/M metagenome (GOLD analysis project Ga0307507, IMG submission 207223) | Populus trichocarpa ectomycorrhiza microbial communities from riparian zone in the Pacific Northwest, United States - 7_EM | ecosystem: Host-associated > Plants > Roots > Unclassified | place... | reverse complement strand
GGCGGTTTGTAAAAACGACTGCTATTGCATATGGGCAAAAAATGGGCCGGAGCCTCAAGATTTTGGTGTTATGCAATAGCAGTCGTTTTTACAAACGTCAGGCAATTGGGAGTATGATACTTGAACGTATGCAGTAATAAAGAAAGAGACCTTCATCTAAAGACGTTTTCCTATTGCACGCCCTGTCCAAGCCCTACCAAGCTTCAAGCTCCAGTCCCTATCATAAGATAGGACGACCACGAGAACCAGCCAGCCAATCTCTTTCATATTATACCCGCCCTACAAGTACAATAACCCACACCTCCCTCCCTCCCTCCCTCTCATATCAGGAAAAGTCAAAAGTGGGGGGTTCTAAAAATCGATAAGGACAGCCTTGTCCCCCTCTCTTTCTCTCTCTCTCTCGCTATTAGTTAGTAGCTATCGTATGATAACCAAAATCGTGATCATCAAGTTACAACTTTTTCAAACACGACTAGACTTTAATACACCAATAACCAATCAATGATTTCAATCAATCAATTGAGAAAATAAATATATACTCGAGTACACCACCGCTCTGTACGGTACTGTACTCCATCGGCCGCATCGGAAATGGGAGAGGGAAATTGGCTGTTTGTTGCGTTGCTTTTATTGCTTTGGTCTGTTGACGATCGGAGGGATTGGTTGGTTGGTTGGTTCTGGTTGGTTGGTGGGCTGGAGATACCGTATCATGGGTATAATAAATAGGTTTTGACCATCTGGGGTTTTGGATGTGTGGATCGCGGGCGTTGATAGATGGACTTTCTTTTCCTTCTTTCTTTCTTTACGTACGGCTTGCCTGTGCTGGCTGGTTGCTGCGCATGTTTGGGTGATCTGGGTAACTTAGGGGTTGCGGTTCGTTACGGTTGGTAGGTAAGTTAGGTACGGGTATTACAGTAGGCATTGGAAATTAATTCTGATAGCCCTGATGTCATTGATTTGGACCTTTGTGCTTAACTGTAGGTACCACAGGCATGGGGAACGTGTTCAGCCTTTACTTTTTGCCTTTTTTGCTTCTTTCTTTCTCACTCGACCCTCCACTTCCAATCATCGTACTCCATTCTTCGCGGTGTGCAGATGATAATACGCTTATCTACGACTACTTGCTGGTGAACAGAAGCACTTATCAAGCTGGGGTTGAATTGAGCTAAGCTTTTCCGATTCCTAGGCCTCCAAAAACCCAAGGGATTTCCTTCGTTCCTTTTTTCCACAATCGTAATCTAACTTAGGCATCGTGATGATTTTCATTTTACCCTCATCATCATCACCATCATCGCGCTCTTCTCGAGTAGTCTTCACCTTCCTTTCCCCTCCTCCTCCTTGCATCGGACCTTTCTTTCCTTTTTCCCAGCCATTCCAGCTTTACCACCTTCACCGCCATGCAATACCCACCTCTCTTGCTCCGAAACGAAAAAAGCTGCACCTTTCCCCCACATCACGCGACAATCTTGCGATGATTTCTCTTCAGCCTGTGAGTGGTGAGTTCTTCGCTAGCAAGCTATCGTATGCAGCCCCAGATTACACAAACACTCGGACGAACGTGCAGTACTCGTAGATAACTCCTCTTCCTCCAATCATACCCTTGTCACCTTGAACTCATTGCACTGAACTCGGGCGTTTCCTCTTTTCTGCCTTGAATGTGAATTCTTATGCTGTGTCAAGGGCCACAGCAGGGGGCAAGCGAGAAGAAAAACGGAGAAAGAGAGGGACGGAGTGAGAAATGGAAGAAGTGAAACAATCCCCCCAGCTCAGTGGAGAGATCTTCCTCCTTTCCTTTGTCCTGGTTCGTTCGTTTGTTTGAAGCGGGGTAGATTGCAAAAAAGGGGGACACAGGCATGAACAAAGGAGGAAAAAAAAAAGGAAACAAAGGCAGACAGACAGATGCAGGCAGAAAAATTGATATCATACGGTAATTGCGTTAGCGGTGAAAACGGTGAGCGGAGCGGGTAGCATCGTGGTTATTTACCGTATCGCTCTAAAAACATAAACTGATTAGATTTACTCACCAAGCCCTCGTCCCCTCGTCCAGCTTCCCCTATCTAGTCGTTGGCGGTGAGAAGAGCATGGGACGAGAGAGGAGGCAAAGACCGGAGAGGGGGAAATGATAGGAGGGGAAGTGTCAGGTTGCAAAAGCAACGCGCCGGGAAATATTTTACCGCCCGGCACGAAGAGGTCCTCTGGCCAGATGAGGTGAGAGTATGAGGGCGGGAAGTTGACGATAATCTTAGCGAAAGAAAATTTGTTGTTTAGGAGCTGTTTGCCGAACAACTACGTCAGTATCGTTGATGAATGAGGGGGGCATGGGCGTGGGCATGGGCGTTGGCGTACAAGAGAGACAGAGCCTCAGGAACCCAGATCTCGATGTCCCTCGTGATATGAATAAGTTACAGGCTTCCAGATAACCCAGACAACTCCCGTAACCCACACATCCATATTTGAAGTGACAGTAAGATAATAAGTTGCGCCGGAGAAGGCGTTACCGTACTCTACCGTGCACCTATCTGCACCATCCGTATCCTGGCTCAAGGGGAATTTAAGAAACAGCGGGGGCTGAATCGCTCCCTCCCTCCTTCTCTCTCTTCATCTCTCCAACAAGTATAGAGGTTGCCGTGCGATGGGTCGATTGGTCACTCAAACAATGGTTACGGTACTGCTGCTACTTTTCGGCTATGCAGGTCTTTTCGGGATACCATGTCACTCTCACACTAGAAACCTCCAACCAATCTACTTGCCAAATACACAGGAGATGCAAGATTCTGGCGAATTTCCACGATTTCAGGGTCCTCCTACGCCTGGACCAGGTTGATGGGAGGTGGTACCGTGTGATGAAGAGAAAAGAAAGGAAAGGACATAATATGGAAGGAATGCTGCTAAGCTTGAAGAAAAATAAAAAATAGTTCAAAAAAAGCAACAGCGGGAACGGCCGTCTCTTCCAAGGGTTGGGGATGAGTGTGTCCAAGCATTCGGTGACGATCCTTTCCAACGATGCCTCCTGCCTGGTTGCCTTACCGGACTCTCACCACTTCCCATTCCCACTTTCATACTATTCCTTCCATTCTCCCTATTACTCTTCTATTTTAATTGCTTTCCCCCATTGGGTATCTAACGGTTATTCCATTTTGGTTGCCCACTGGAAGGACCCCGCAGCAAGAGTCCCGGCCCGATTGGGGACATGTTTGGCCATTGATGTTCAGTCGCCGTCCTGATCGGGGCCCGGGCTGTGACCGGGTAACCCCCTACGCCGCAACAGCAGATCGACAACTTCCATCCATGACCATCTTACCCATTACAACTCCATTGTCAAAAATTCCGCGTCTTCCTCCACAATCAACTCTATTCGCTTTCAATACTAAGATTCACAACCTAAAATATGGTAAAATTAAAGCTCAACACCACGCTATCGAACCTGGCGGCGGCGGCCGCAGCCGACAAGAAGAGCAACAAAGTTTCATCCCCGAAAATAGCAACGCCAAAGATCAAGCTCAAGACGAAACCCACCGGCGGACCAACGCTCAAGCTCCGAACACCGTCAATTTCGCAGCCGTCCCCCGGAGCAGCCCCTAGCGCACTCGATTACCCAGCACCGATCAAGACCCCTGTGGTAAAATTCAAGACCAAAGCGACACACAACACTCACAAACCACGACGGCGCGAACCTGGCAATGGGTATGATTCTGAGGCATCAGATAGGGAAGAAGACCCCGCGATTGAAGAGCAATTCATCCTGCGCATGCAACCTGGCGAGGACTGCGAGTACCTCCGCGAGGTGATTGAAAAGAAGGAATTGAACGTGACGACAGATGTGTGGATGAAGTTCAAAGACTCGCGCAGGGCAGTGGTGAGCGTTCGTGGGAATTTATACAGCGCTTTACTGGTAGACCTGCCGTGCATTATCGAGTCGAACAAGACCCTAGATAAGAAAGCAGTTTTTAAATCAGCGGATATATCACAGATGCTCGTTGTCGCCGACCGGATCGACAGGGAGGAGGAAGTCCTCACCGTCCCCGCCCGTCCCCAGGACCTGACGTACCCGCATGGACTTACCCCGCCAATGCACTACGTTCGTAAGCGCCGCTTCAGAAAACGCATATCGAACCGCACCATCGAAGCTGTGGAAGCCGAGGTCGAGCGTCTCCTAGCCGAGGATGCCAAGGCCGAAAGCTCGAAGTTTAGCCTGGTGGACGCAGCGGAGCTCGAGCGCGAAGAGCTCAGCATAATGTCGGACGTAGATCCAAACGAAGGCTCATACGGCCTCCTGGGTGACCAGGAATACGACTACGACCAAGACGCTGAAGGTGAGATAGACGAGGACTACCCCGGGGCTGCGGGAGTGGGAGGAGCAGGGGACGACGCAGACGTGGATGGTGATACCCTGGCCAACGACCTCGAATCCGCTCTGATGGACGAAGGCCCTGAAGCCGACGATAACAACACCGGTGGTAACGCCCTCCACCTCTCCGGCCAAAACGGCACCGTCGCCGCCACCCCGGCGGAGGAGGAATCTGAAGACGATGATGACGATGACGAAGAGGAGGAAACAGGCGAGCTGGATGAGGATGCGACCGAGGCGGCCCAAGAGAGGGAGAGACTTAAGGAGGAAATCCACGACCTCCAAACCGCTATTCGTGCCAAACAGAGGGAACTGTCGAAAATCACCAACAATCTCCTACGCGGCAGGGTAGAACTAGTCATCTCGAGTTTACAGGGCGAGTTGGAGATGAAGATGTCACAGGCTATGGGCGCGCAGCAACAGTAATCAATAAATCAAGTCTTGCCTATGGTGGGAAGGAGGGATGCATTATTCACTTGAATTAATTCATTACTGTACTTGTACCCGGGGGTCTATTCCTTTATTATCCCCTCCCCTCTTCCTCCCTCTTCTTCAAATTACTCCGAATGTTCCTTACTCCCTCTACCTACCCACCTACCAGTTTGTCACAATTATGTATGATAGCACAATCTTGTCCCCCGCCTTTCCCCCCTCCTCCTCTTCCTTTTCCTTTTTGGTTCCTACTACCCTTGACAATCGTATCGTATTCATATCTCTTTCTTTCTTTCTTTCCTTCCTTCCTTCCTTTCTCTCGTTTTCACTACGGATGGACGGACGAGCGGGACGGGGTTTTCATCATCATTCATTCTTGGGTTTTAACTTACATACATGGTGGCGTTTTCCTTTTATATTATATATCATGATGGGGGGAATAATATAAATCAGATCAACCTTTCCTGCTGGGGTCTTGACTGAAGTATTCCGATACCGGTACACGGACGCATGAAGGATAAGAGTAGGCGGACAGGCGTAGTATATGGCTGGGGGCGGCGGCGGGAGCGAGTGTAGTGGTGGGTTATGGTATATAGGAGTATGTATGATACAAGTACAAGTAAAGTAAAGGAATCTCCGCCTCCGTCTTCGGTATGGGCCCTCCTACTGCGTGCCGAAGATTCGGTTCTAGTTCTACGGTCTCGGTGCAGTTTGTCACCGTCAAAGCTTATCTTATTATAATATGATAATACGTACAAGCTCTCTCTTCACCTAGTTAACCAAATAGATAGAAAGATAGAAAGAAAGCGGGAGCAAAGGGTGATAGTGTGTGTGTGTGCATTATAAGACGATTGATATGGTATGATAACGTGGTGCAGATAATGACAGTATGGGCGAAGTAGTAGTAGCGGCAATAGAAAGATGGGGGAAAGAAGAAAAACACAAGCTATACAAAAGTCAAGAAATATACATTCCAAAACGCTCACCGGGAATCGATAAAATCAAAACAAAATACAAGTTATTGTTGTTCATAGCCAGCTCAAACCCAACTACCATCAGAAAACGCCAGATCTAAGTTCAGCAAACCAGCCAATTAAACCCCCAGAGGCCCTCCCAATCCGGAATGTACTGGCCAAAAGAGAGAAAAAAGAGAAGAAAAAGAAGCTACAATCCCTTCAGATCTGAGAAAAAGGAGCCCAACATAAGGTAATTTAAAACGTATCTTCGAACTGAAGAAAAGGTTGAATACAAGGGGGGGGGGGGAATGAGTCACAGGACTTTCACTCATATCATTAGACCATCGCCAATACCCCCATCACCGCCAGCTTCGAGATCTTTCAAAATTTCAGGAAGGAGCTTTTCAACATCTTCTGGGAGCAGCGAACAGCTCAAAGCGATGAGTCTCCTATAATCACTCATCCTCTCGCCAGCCCCGCTTCTTGCATACGCTTTAACAATTGTATCCCTTAGCTCTGTTCTTTCTTGTTGAAGTTGACCAAGTTCCCTGGCGCCTTCGAACTTGTCCAGCCAGGCTTCGGGGGTATCTTCATCCATGGCTTCCTTCTCTTGAGGAGGTAGCTGCCCCACCTCCTCCCGAATAAGACCTGAGAGGTCATGGTACTGCCCACATTCGAAAACCTCTTTCAACTGCTCCGCTAGTGCATCTGCCTCCGCCTTGAGAGCTTCAATCTGGGCTTCCATAGTTGCGATATCACCGAAAGGTGCCAGTGTCTCCTCAGATGTGGCCTTACATGTTTGTATCTCGTGAGTCGAGCTGTCCAATAACCGCTGAGCCTGGCTGTGATCCTCCTCCTTGTCATTCAGCTCTTTATCAAAAGCCGTCGCAAGTCCTTCTAACATTTCAGCCATTAGGGGTATGACCTTCTGTGTTGCTGCGATAGCTGCTTCTGAGATATGTGGCTGGGGGATATAGCTATTGTTTGCATAATTGACAGCTGCCACTGTTGCGACTGATTGGGTTGAAGGATGTCTGTGAAAACGACTATTGTGGATATGAGGAGGATGGTGCTCGTGTGATTGAAATGGGGAAGAGCTTGATGCTGGTGGGTAATCTCCATTTCGCCTCTGTCTTTCTACTGCAACGATATATTGATCTGCTGTTTGTCCTTCGTTGTTCGGAATATTGGGATTGGCATTATGAGCGAGTAAACTCCTCACACACTTCTTTGCGCCATTTCGCGCTGCAATTGTCAACGCGGTATCACCTGGAGAGTCCCTAAGGTCTAAAACTAGAGCAATATCAGGCATGGAGTGCTTCTCTCCTAGCTTTTGGAGAAGTACGTCGAAATAGTATCTCGCTGCCAGTAGCTTATTCCTAGAGGATGTTGTTGCTGCAATATGGTGAAACACGGTCGAATTGTAGTTATCAACATGAAAAATTGTATCCCGGAGTGTTTCAACCAGTCTTGGAAATGACTTCCTGTCGTAATTGTTGGTGAATAACACAGCTCGCATGAGAGGTGTTTCACCACGTTTGTTGACCATGAAGATGTTTGCCTTGGCCTGATATAATAACTCGATAACCCTCAGATCGCCCATTGATGCCGCCCAGTGGAACGCCGTGTGCCCTTCATCGTCAATAACCTCGTTTACATCAAAGTCCGGAGGCGGGTTGACAAGGAATTCTGGAAGCCCCTTCTCATTGGCCATGAAATAATCCAGCAACTCATCACTATAGGCAATCTTTCTCTGCTCCGAAGACGGCAGCATGAACCCCCCTAGTATGCCCTCGTTGTCCATTTGCTCACGTTTCCTCTTCTTCAAAGTAGCCGATACCGAATTCTGAGAGCGTCGATCGTCAATTTCAAGTTCAGAGAGCTCCCCCTCCGATGCAGATGAGGATTGTACCGATGGAGAGCTGGGATCATTGAGAGGATCTAGATCGCTTAGGTCATCATCTTCACCCTCGACATCAACTTCGTCTAAGCTATCGATTGAGGGTGGTGCTTGTACGGGTGGTGTCGGTTCTGAACAAAGTAATTAAGTTTCCTACCTTTACAAAAGCGAACGGAAATAGAATTCGTAACTTACTAACAACCCGCTTAACCAGCGGAGCCGCTGGAGCCCGTGGCTGCGCTCGTGAAGGCCGAGGTTTCGTAGATGCAGCCGTTACATGCTTGGGAGCAAGCGGAGGTGACTCGGTCGAAGGACGGAAATCGAAAATTGGTTTGAGCAACTCTTCAACGTTGTAGAGTGCAGCGATTTCCCTCGCTCGCTCAAGCGGTACCCAGGTACCTAGCAAACATCAGGTCAGCAAGAACCAAACAAACCATACATCCAGACGTTATGTGACTTGAAGCCCACAATCTGCACTCGTTCCCACCTTGATATTTCCCATAACCACCCTGGACCTTCTCATGAAGCCCTCTCTGAACCTCTCGCTCAAGAATTCGAGTCCTCTGCGGTTTGTCGAACTCAGCTACCTATGAGTAAAGCTTAAGGTCAATTCCTATCAACCCTAACCAAGACCGGTACTACTACAAACCTTCAAGACCTGTGTAGCATTAACCCATGAGTCCGATCGTCTTCGCATACATGCAATATTCCTCGCAATACTTCATTTCGCATCAGTGCCTAGGTTAATCGCGGGCAGAGAGTTTGTGTGTGAACATACTATTCATATCTGCCAGCAAACTCAGGGATTAGTTTCAGGAAAGAAAAAAAATCATGGAAAATCGAAGCCAGATCGAACAAATAGGAAAAAGTGATCCGGTCGAAAAGAAAACGATAACTATGAACAAATCGATTTTGGCCCAAGGTGGTAAGGGAGTCTCCTGAGGGGGGTAAATTGGCTGCAAGACGGGGTTGGAGATGTAAGAACTCACACTGGAGTGCCACTATAAGTGGCCTTGTAGACAATCGGGGGGGGGGCGGGTTCCTCCATGATGGTTTAAATGATGGCTGAATGGGAAGACGCGAGGCAGGAGGGGGAAACGCGGGGAGATGAAAATAGTTGAAGGAGGGCAAAGGGGTGGAAGTCGAGGAGACGCGTTTTGCAGTTTACCTGACCAGTGCCAAGAAGTGGCCGTTTGCCTAATTTGGCGTTTTGTGTCACCACGTTTCCAAGAATCGACTCACGAACCGATATTGCTCACCCAGTAAGACGCACAAACTCTCACCAAGTCATCCGGCTCCTCTCCATTGGCTCCTCTCGATCGAGGTGATGGCACCCCCACCATCGTGCAGTATCGCTGGTCTACCGGTATATCGGAGGGGAGGCATTTCTGAGATCTAGATGATAATAAATCATAATTCCCCCCCGAAAATACCAGTATTATACCTTCAGGCCTATCTTGATATACCGATGCTAGTGCTTTATGGTAAGCGAACATCTGGAAGTTGCCCCCGCACATCTCGCGTACAATGTCTGCCAACGAGACTGGACCCTACAGGAAGATTTCCCGGGAACACCGACTACCGGCATTTGCATTCAACCAATTATGTGGTTCCTATTCTTTCTCTTTGACTCACGCGAATGGAATCTCAATGTGAGACGCCCTGTTTCTTTATGCATGCCCTAATGCGAATTACCGACCCATCGTTACGCCAGAGTGTGACAAGGGAGGAGGGAATATGATCCTATGTACAGTGCACAGCAGTGACCCAGTTTTTTCTCATCTCTAATATATATTTGAGGGGGCTCCATCACCTACCCCACCCAAAGATAGTAGTACCCTATCTCTGGAGGCGAGGTTAATGTGCCATGATTAATTTACTGCCCACGGGCCCCATCTAAAGGCCAGCCTGACCCATCTCGATGATCACAGGAGATCACTCGGGCCAGTTTTTAGGTTGTGCCAAGCCTGTAGGAAGTGTCGCACAATCACTGTGGCTGTTGGATGGAAGCAGGAGGCTCAACGGTATTCTTTCTCGGTCAGAACATGATCTGCTCAATCATTCGGCGCAGCCCGAGAAGCGAATCAGAGGCCTCAAAGGCCTCAAAGGCTGTGGGTGAACCTGATCGCCTAGAGACCGGCAGATGGCAATAATCACAATTCTTTACCCTTGTATTCTTCCGGACGCGGGAACATAAAAGTGAACCCTGGCAACTCAAATCTGGTCGTAAATCGGCTGTGATGTGGCTACGATGCTTTTATATCATGCTTTTGTGGGGGTCAGTCTGGCTTGGAGTTTGCAAACTATTCACGATCATAGTCTGACCGAGCTGGCTAGGGATAATTAATTACCCATGCTATATTATATTCGTACCAGGCAAAGGGCTACGGTAGTCGTATTAGGCAGCTCAAATAAGTCTCATCTAGTAGACTGCCGTGGGAGCATGCGTTGTGTAAGGTATATCATAACTGCGTTGGCCTAACTAACACAGAGACGAGACAGGAGACCCAGAAAAAAGTTGAGTTAAAGCGCTTTGTGCGTGACCGACGCAGTGTCCACTATGATAACTGCGATGTACCTTTTTATTGCAAGGGTCTGAACTTAGGACAGGAAACACACAGGCATGCAGTGTCCAGTCGAATTTGAAAGACAATATTCCACTGCTCACAAGACTCAGAGTTTTCCTCTGTCCTATCTGCTTTCGGCAAACCTCACATCCACGTCGCCGGGAAGCATGATTCGGTGAGCAAGCCGGTAAGCTGCCGTAATAAAAAATAAAGATTGCTTTGACATGGCTTTGCTATGGGCTATGAGAAAATATATTCACTTTTTTTTTCTCTTCATCCCTTGTAAATTGTGAAATTCACATACAACTGCTAGAATATCGCTCATGTGGTCGTGATTTCCATTCCTTATTTTCTTTTTCCCCTCTCATTTCTCCTCATTTAGCTGCAGCCCGCATCACAAATTTCATCATACTGGCCTTGAATTGTAGGTTAGATTGGGGGGAGGTGCGGAGGCTGGACGAGGTTGAAATTTCTCGGTACTCGAGTAGACATGCAATGGATAGAGGCTCCCATACTAATATGTAGGAAGCAGGCATCCGCGTTCTGCAGTGGCGGTCGTACCAGTCACGTTTCCTTTGTTCGTCGTTTCTTTTCTGCCTTCCCCGCAAGCATCCTCCATGAAATGGGTGCATACAGTGAAAAGATAACCGAGCATGGTTTTGCGGATTCAGTGTTTCCCTTCCATCGATGTGTTCTTGACGTGGTTCCAACCAGGGCCTGGATGCAGAAGGCTCCAGAGCTTCCTGGTTTGTTTAACCGGGTCGATAATCGGGGCTCCGAAGCTTTTTTCGTGCGATTTATTTACCGCTGCACCCCTTTGGGGGGGTTGATGGTTGAAGGAAGGGATGGCTAGTTAACGTCCACACTGCAGCACCGGCAACAACAAGCCTGCTGTGGGCGATTGGCACTGTTTACCGCTTTCCGGAAGGGTCTTGGCCCGAATACTAACGGGGATAGGAGGGGCAAGTCATGATAACTAATAGGTCCAGACACGCAGAGACTTTTCTCAGGTGGCTGACATTGGAGAGAGGGCCGAAGGGTTGTCCGAATGATAGGGTACCGTAGCACGGCAATCTATTGGGAAAACGCTCACCAGAAGGAGGAGCAACAGCAAAGATGGAGGGTAGCACTGGTAAAGGAAAATAAAGAGCAAGGGAAGGAGGGAAGGGATAGCGCCAGGCAGCTCCACCACCAACCCTAGGCATACTATTTGCAGCTTACGACAGGCCCGGAATCACCCTAGAGCTGCGTAGCATGTGGTGGCGCTACAGGAATGAATATTATTGAGGGAAGGTGTTTCGTGCTTTCTAGGACATGCTAACCACACACCCCAATACCCAACACGGAGGGCTGACTCTCCCTGTACCTCTTGGGCGCTATATATATCCACCACTTTTCCTCCCTCCTTCCATCCTCCCTGCTCCTTTCACTTCACTCATTTCATTGTTCATCTACTCCTCCCATCATCATCACCAACCTCATCTATCACAAAATTACCATTACTACGCTCACCGTATCCCGTCTCATCAGAAACCATCTATAAAGGTCAACCTTTAATCTCTTTCATCGAACACCGAAAAAATGCAGATCTTCGTTAAGACACTCACTGGAAAGAGTGAGTTTGATGACTTTCTATCTACAAGTTGGGTCATGAGGCTAACAATTTCCACAGCCATTACTCTCGAGGTCGAGTCATCAGATACCATCGATAACGTGAAGAGCAAGATTCGTGAGTGTCCAGGTTTTCCCTATGGTTTGGTGTTTGCATGCTTGGTTCTGACCCATTCCTACAGAAGATAAAGAGGGAATTCCCCCAGATCAACAACGTCTCATCTTCGCTGGAAAGCAACTTGAAGACGGTCGAACCGTGAGCCATTAACTACACTATTTAAGGAGGAGCTTTGCTAACTTCTTAACAGTTGTCTGATTATAACATCCAAAAGGAATCTACTCTTCACTTGGTTTTGCGCCTGCGCGGAGGGATGCAGATTTTCGTGAAGACCTTGACCGGGAAGACCATCACCTTGGAGGTAGAGAGCTCAGATACAATTGACAATGTCAAGAGCAAAATCCAAGATAAGGAGGGGATCCCGCCAGATCAGCAGAGATTGATCTTTGCTGGGAAGCAACTTGAAGATGGAAGAACAGTAAGTCGTTATTAAATTGCTAAGGGTCTATTTATAGAGCTAACATTTATTGTCCATTTAGTTGTCGGATTATAACATCCAAAAGGAGTCGACTCTACATCTTGTTCTCCGATTAAGGGGTGGCGCGCCGAAGAAGAGGGCTTGTGATTTTAAGGAGTGTACTACTCCTTCGCAGCGCATCGTTGGCGACTGCAGATTTTGCGATGGGCATTACTGTGGCAAGCACCGCCTGTTGGAGGATCACAAGTGCAGCGGCTTGGAAGACTGCAGGAAGGAATCGCACGACCGAAATGCGATCAAACTGAACTCCGAGCGGACTGTGGTTGGCAAAGTTTAGGCGGGTCATGATCATATACTCAGTTTGGGTTTCATTTCGGCGATTTATTCTCTTGTGTTCTAGCTAGTGCAGAAGTGTCGGTCTTGCATTTCAGGGAGGAACGGTCTAGATATCCATCATCTCTGAAGCGCTTTTTTTTTCCCCTCTCATTGTACATGTATGTTTTTTTTTCTTCTTTCTTCTTTTTTTTGTATTTCGTACGATTCGGGCATGTTTGCGATGGCGGAGAGGGGTCGGGGTTTGGGTTTTCCTGAATTTAGCGGTATTCTTAACTTTTTTCTTCCCTCATACTTCTCTTCTCTTGCTGTGATAGTTACCGGCATGTTTCTCGATTGATTGAGGGGCATAGATTTCTCGATTGCGATCAACGTTTTCTCTTTTTTCGCTATACAAGTAGTTCACCCCAATACAAACAGACATACAACGGACATTTCAAGCAAGTTTCCACCGCGCTTATCATATTTCCTGATCGTTCCCTCCTCCACTTACCCTTTACGTGCGGAATCCCGCCCGCGTTCAGGCCGACGAAGCAATGCCGGTCCTTTTCGAGCTTTCTCTCCCTCCTTTTCTTCGGGAGGGAGGAGGGAAAAAAAAAGAGAAAAGCTCCTGCAATCACCCACACCCATATAGCAACTAACCAACTAACCTATAGACAGGGCAGGGCAAGCGAGCATATAAGCCGGCGATTTCGTACCCCACTGCATGTCTCCGGCTCCAATATGGTAGTCTATTGTGGACTACCTATTGCACCGCGGCGTCTCATCCATCAGGAAAAGCAAAGGTTGGGGAGGTACAATATCATGCTTGCCCCCTTCCCCGTACATACAGTTCACGGGGATTAAAACTTTGGTAGAAATGGGGCTCCTATTTTACAGTGCTGTATTGAACTTCACTTCTTGAATACTAGTTATGTGGATGAGTTGGGGCGGGGTGCGGTTGCTACTGCACCCGTACTGGTGGTACTTTGCTATATCGCCATTTGTTCTGGGGTGAAGTGAAGTTTACGGCAGCGAAGTGCAGTTGGGGATGTCGTCAGGGTGCTTTACCGTCATTTACGCTAGGAGGAAGTGGGGTGGATGATGTGACGATGCTTCTTTCTTGCTTTCGATTGTAAGGTGACATGCTGTGTCTAATGTTTACGGTATCATGCTCAAGCGAACACATGCTATGGTATGTTTGCCGGGTGGTCGGTTGGCATGCTGGTCTACTTGTTTATCCATCTACCAGTATCAGTCTGTCGCGTGTTGGCTAATAGTTTACCTCCTTACGACTGTAACCTCGCGGCACATGACGTTTCTTTCTGCTCGAGCTTTTTCTTTTTTCTTTTTTTGTTGGGTATTCTCGTGCTCATGGGAAAGGGACTGACTAACTGGCTCTGGGTTTAGGTGAATGCCGCAAATTGAATCGAAGGATGAGAAGAGGGGCGGGTATGGTACGGTAATTGAAATTATACTATGCCATAGCTTGGACGAAAGAGAGAGAGAGGGAAAGAGATCTATGATGCCTAGTTTACTGGCGCAATACAACACCGAGTTTCGACAAGCCTCGGGATGGGGATATGGGCGAAAAGGTATCGGGTTCTCCCTGGAGCTGTTGCTCCAGTAGTTTTCATTATTGTTTTCGTTTTCTTCTCTTTTCTTCTCCTTTCTTTTCGGCCTTCTGGGGTGGGGCACCCCCACCCCCTGCATGCATTTGTTCCTGCCATGGTGTGTTTGGCGTGCAAAATCATGGTCTCAAGGAGGGTGTCTGTCTATCTGACGGGCGTTGCTGGCTGACAAAAGGGTTTATCACAGGCGTGGAAGGGAAAGAAAGGAAAACTTCCGTTGAATGGTGGATTTGTGATGTGAGGATCTTTTTTTTCCTTTTCTTTTTCCCTTTTTTCTTTTCTTCCTGCTTTCTTCGTGCCGAAAGTCGAAGTGTGGTCTGATGAATGGATGAATGACCGGTGCTTGCTCGCAAATCCTGTATCCCAAAGCCACCGCTAAAAAGCAAAGCAATCGAAATCGAACTTATCATATCCCACGTCAGGCAAAGTCTTCTCGAAGTTCCCCCAATTTATCCTTTCATTGAGCGATGGTTGCATGCCATGGCGGCGACAGAAAAAGACAGGATAAAAAGTAAAAAAGTTTGTTCCTGGCCTGGCCTCGCATCCGGCCTGGGATGGTAATCTCAATAATCTGGACTCGAGCAACAGCGCAATGACGACATTTTGCACCGCCGTGCTTGCTGCTGCTTGCTTCCTGCAGCATCACGGAGCTTTCCTTCCTCCAGACTCGTTTGTTTTGAGAAGAACATATGAATTTTGCTTTTGGCGTGGGTGACACAAGCGAGGGAGAGCTTTTTTTCTTCCTCCCTTTCTTCTTACTTTGGCCCTTGGGTGTGCAGTGCCATGCTCGTACTGTACCATAGCTTTTGTCGCCTCGCACCGTTCCGCACTCGCCACCAATACTATACTTTTCTTCGAATGAAAATCTTTTTTACAAGTTCATCGGATATTTTCTCTCACTAATTAACACTGTCTGGACCACTCAAGCTGTGGCGATTAATAGCGGGAACTAGAAGAGCTGCGGCGAGAGCAGTGGCAGCTTCTTCCGGTTCACCGGTGGTGGCAACGATAGCAACAACACGGATGGTAAGGACGAGACCCACAACTATGCAGACGCGTGCAGGTGCGCCCATGGGTGATGATGATTTGAGCTCAGGGCTTTCTTCCCCGCCATCGGATTTGGATAATTATTCGGAAGAGGAGAGGGAGGTGAAGAAGGAGGAAGATGAGGAGGGAGAAAATGGTCCGATCGTTTCCAGGTTCTTCCAATCAACATCGCTGGGGAAGAGTTTGAGTGCTCGGAAGGCTTCTAAGAAGGTTATTACTCTTGTGAAGAAGGAGCCGACGCCTGAATTGGGGGATATAGTGCCGGCTCTGATTAAGGAGGAGAAGAAGAAAAATACTAGGCAGAGGAAACCTCGGGTGCGGGAGGTTAAGGATGAGGAGTATGCAAAGGTCGAGGCTCCGGAGAATTGGGAGGAGATGTACGAGAAGCTCAGAGAGATGAGGAAGCAGGTGAAGGCGCCGGTGGATACAATGGGCTGTGAGAGGCTGGGGGATAAGGCAGCTACTCCTGAGGTTCGTGGTGCCATTAGGATTTAGAATTTGTGGCGCAATTGTGGTTAATGTGTGCGTGTGTATTGCAGCTTCGGCGTTTCCATACGTTGATCTCGTTGATGCTTTCTAGTCAAACCAAGGATACGGTCAACGCGGTTGCCATGAAAGATCTTCGGGAGCAGCTTCCAGGAGGGCTTTGCCTAGAAAGTATCTTAGAAGTAGAGCCAAAGAGATTGGACGAGCTTATTAGGATTGTGGGCTACGTCAGAAGGGGCCTAATCACGAACAATCACTGATGTTGTCTGGGTTTAGGTCGGCTTTCACAATCGAAAGACAGAATACATCAAGAAGGCGGCGGTGATCATCCGGGACAAGCATGGCGGTGATATTCCGGATACCTTTGAGGGGCTGACGGCCTTGCCTGGGGTTGGACCTAAAATGGCGCACTTATGCCTATCTGCGGCCTGGAATCGAACTGAAGGGATCGGTGTCGACGTCCACGTTCATCGGTACTTGAGGGCAATCACTTAATCCCTAACAGTAAGCTTTACTAACCGTGTATGTCTACAAATAGGATTTGCAATCTTTGGGGCTGGGTCAAAACCACTACTCCAGAGGGGACCAGGGAAGCTTTACAGGCTTGGCTTCCAAGGGACAGATGGAGAGAGATAAACTTCCTCCTGGTTGGGTTTGGGCAGACAATATGTCTCCCTAGGGGGAGAAAGTGTGGAGAGTGCGCTCTCTCTGATGGGTTGTGCAGAGCAGCCTACATAGAACCAAAAAAGGTCAAAGTCAAGAAGGAGAAGCGGGTCATTAGCGAGGGCTCAGACGAGAGCTTTGACGACGACAATTACCCAGCTCCCAAACGCCCCGTGAGACCTAAAAGACGCAGGGTCAAAGTTGAAGTTAAAGAAGAGGCGGAGGCGGAGGACGAGGACGCGCTCGTCGCTGACATCGAAGACGCAATTCCGAACCTAGCAACATTTCGATACAAACGGTAGACGAGCTGATCAATGCGGGGGGAGAGAGGGAAGTGCGGGGGCGCGGGGGCGGCTGCTCCTGCTATCACATCGGCAATCGATGATCATGTTTTCTTGTCTCGATCTTATCAGCTTGCTGACATTACTGGGCATTTAGGCGGGCCAATGGGTGAGCTCGATTCGTTCCCGTACCTCTGGGTAAGCAAGTAGGAGCAACCATGTTAGGTGGGGTATCCGGTAGTCAAGCTTCATTCACATTTAAGGGTTCTAGGGGAACTGTACTATACTGCATCTTGTATCTTGTTTTCATTTTTCGCTTCTAGACTTGCTGTAATAGAGTAACCCTTCCCTAATTTATATTTTTAAGGCAAGAGAAGGCCGGGCGAGGTGGGGTCCGGGTGAGATTTAATCAGATCGGTGGTCGCAGCGGTTTCCCTGTTTGCCGGTGCGCGAGGCTTTTTTTCACCGTGATACGATACGACACCCAATTTCCCCTTCCCTTCCTAAGCTCTGCCGGGCATAACGGGGGTAAAGGATTGTATCGATACCCAGGCACAATGCAGTACGGTACGGTATGTGCTCGTACAGTAATTCTTCCTGGGCATAACTGCCGCTGCCGCTGCTACTGCTGCGATATACTGCAGGTATTCTTGTCGAGTTGGTTTAACCCATCGATCACTTGGCCCTGAGCCTGTCATTTGCTTGTTTGTCTGTGTTTGGTTTCACCGCATACCGGATATGCAGAAAATCGATTTCTCCAGAGTTTTTTGTTTCCCTTTCCTTTCCCTTCTTTTTTCTTTTTTCCTTCTCTTACTGTGCTACCGGTATAGTACCGGTAATAGTGCCGCTGCTGCTGGTCAACTAAAACCTGCTCTCTACTCAGGAGTTCCTGGAAAATCCGGGCATAGTGAGATACCAACATTTGCGAAAAACCCTTAAAAGATAATTCTTCTGTGATTTTGTAGGGGAGACAATCCCTTTGCGAACCCTCTGATAGCTTTTCATCTGATTTCGCCGATGGGTTGGGAATTGATGGCTGGATTACGGGTATGTTGTTGCAGTGGGCTGTTTGATAAAAGATATAGCACAACATCTTAGAAAAAACCATGGACCAGGTCAGTTCTGGTTTCTCGTTCAAGCAGCTGCACAAGAGGGAACTGTTTTTTATTTTCTGAGTGAGGGGCTGTTTCTAATTTAGAAATTTTGGATCGAGTTGACGGCAGAGCCATACCGGTATGCTATGATTACCGGTGTTATTACTGTGCTGTGCTGTGCTGTGCGGGGGGAGTTGAGGCGTGATCGGCTCGTGGGTCACTTCGACCACTCAAAGAGTAGCACATTGTTGCTTCTTTCCCATCATCGAGAAAAGAGGCAACATTGGTCCCTTCACATGGTTACACTCACCAGATGTTGACCAGTAAAGGTTGAAATCGCATCTCGTCTGCCCACCACCCAAAGCACTGCAAGTCATCGCAACCGAGGCCCCGCCTCGTCCCCTATCCGGAAGCGGAGGGCAGGAGGAAGGAAGGAAGGAAGGAAGGGAAAGCTTCTAGAAACCTCCCTTTGGTCTGACTGTCCGAATCCAGCTTTTTTTTTTTTCTTCTTCCTGCTTATTATTCCTCATTCAATGGTTTGTTAAGCATCGAGTCAGCTTTAGTTAGTTCGACCCGATACCGGAAGATGGTGTCCCTGTGAAAGGTGCAATCCCACTCGGGGTTTCGTGAACATACATAGGTGTGAGTCGGGAGGATTACGGTACACCTTTCTTCTCAAAGGGAAAGCAAGAGGTATAACGAAGGATATATCGTGACCTGGTATCGAGCTACTAAACAATAAGTACTGACCCTTATATATTTAATAACTTCCTTGCCATTTTTTTTTGCTATCTTTTCCTCCACTCTTTGCCTTCCTCGCCCATCTGATTTCCTGATTCTGATCACTGTTCTGTTCTAGGTTTGTTTTTTGGTTCGTGATCCGAAGGATTGAATTGGCTTGTGACGTACCGAGAACAGAGAGGAAGAAGGAAAAAAAGGAAAAAAAAGACTAAACTCTTCTTTCTAACCAAAACCATATATTCTTCCATATCAACCACCACCACCGCCACTACTACCACCAAGCGACTGCAGCAGACGATCAAGAAACGAAATGGTTTCACTTGAGGAGACAAATCCCACTTTCCACTCGATCCCGGAGGCAGTTGAGGCCTTCCGTAAGTTATTTTCATTGCCATTGAGTTGTGGGAGAGAGGGAGAGAGGGAGAGAGAGAGAGAGAGAGAGAGGGGCTCGAGTTGGATCGGGCGAATGGTTTTGGTGAAGGAATAGCGGCAGGAGGCGGGGAGGGGGAGCACTCAACTGAATTCTTGCTAACAAACAACCCGGGGGTAACAGGAAAGGGAGAATTCATCGTAGTCCTCGACTCTACCGATCGTGAGAACGAAGGCGATCTCATCATCGCCGCCGAAGATGTCACTGTCGAGAAGATGGCCTTTATGGTCCGTTGGACCAGGTACACCCCCACCCACGCTTATAACTTTTCCACCAATCTAAAAATTTCCCTAGCGGCCTAATAGTAGCCCCACTCTCCCCAACCCTTGTCGACAAATTCTCCCTGCCACAAATGGTCCCGAACAACGAGGAGCCGCACAGCACGGCCTTCACCATATCCCTCGACTCCCGCGACCCCAGCGTGACGACGGGCATATCCGCCTACGACCGCGCCCTGACGCTCCGCACGCTCGCCGACCCAGCCGCTACCGCCGCCAGCTTCCGCAGCCCCGGGCACATGTTCCCGCTCCGCGCTGTCGAGGGTGGTGTGCTCGAGCGTAAGGGCCATACTGAGGCTGCTGTCGAGTTCTGTAAACTTGCCGGGAAAGTGGAGGCCGGTGCTATTTGCGAACTGGTCAGGGAGAGGGACGGGCTAATGATGCGCCGGGATGACTGCTTGGAGTTTGGGAAGAAGTGGGGGCTCAAGGTTTGCACTATTGAGGGGTTGGTAGAGTATCTTGAGAAGACCAAAGGACAGTAGAAGGTGGGAGTGGGCTGGCGGAGGTGTTGGGTGTGCATAAAAGATTTGCCACCCGGAAATGGACTCTTTCTTTCCTTCTTTCTTCCTTTCTTCCCTCCGCATGGTGTTTTCTTTTATTTCGGAATTAGCTCTATCTATCTATCTATCGTGTGTGGGTACTGTACAGATTACAGAGACGGAATTTTTTTGGTCAGGTTGATGTTTTACATGAGCTATTTCCCTTCCTTCATTCCGGTCAATCGGTGGAGAAAATACCTTATACTCTAGAGTAATGATTTCTCTTGCGGTTTCTTTCCGTCTCGTTTGTTTGGTTTCTGCGAATCGGGCATTAGGATACGGTAGGGGGTTGGACACATGCGCTATACCAATACAATTCTAACTTCGTCTAACTATCGAACACTCACTCCAACAAACCGCTTGTCGGATCGCTGGCGTACCATAGGTAGGGTGGGGGAGATCAACGCTATACGTAATTTACTCCAGTGCAGCGCATACTCTGCTCGAGCGCGGTATGATACCAAAATTGCCAATCCCTCTCCTCTCGACCTGAATCCGGTACCGGTATTTAACACCCAGCCCTGACAGCCAATCAAGTATCATCATATTACCATACCCGACCACACCAGAAACCCTTTTTCGTCCATTCTTTCATCATTCATCCACCCTATGTTATCTGCCCGGTAATAGTGGGCATTGAACGGACGGCTCTCCCTCCCTCCATTCATACATCCATCCATGAACCCGTCGCTCACCTGCTGAACTGTGCAGTACTGGTGCGGTACTACCGTACCGTGCTATGCCAACCACCAGCCCCATTTCCAAACCCACCGCAAAGCGCCTACCGCACCGACCAATACCGCAACGCAAATCTCAATGGTTGAAAAGAAGGTAGCGCTATGGTAGCAACGCCATCGCGGCATAATCCTAATGCTCCTGTGCGAGCTACTTATGGGGTGTGAGAAAGGTGTTGTGGTTTTGGTTTTGGTTTCTCCGATAGATTAGACTCGAGTACTACCGTGGTGTAGCACACAAATGCCATTGTAGTGCCGGTAGTGACCATTCTTATAGAAGCTCTTGTGTACTGAGTGCTCATTTGCTTATTTATACACATGCCTACGTCTGCTGCGTGGCTGTAGTAGTAGTATACAGTGAACATCCTTCAATAATAAAAGATGTAAACAAAAACGGACTAGGGAACCAGCAAAGAAGAGAAAAAAACAGAAAAAACATCAGCTAATCGAGACATGGAGACCTTAGAGAAAACACTTATGAAGGTTAACCAATAAACCGAGGGTTCGGGATCTAATCACACTCTCCCTCTTCCTTCATTCAAATACAAATACACGTACCAGGCCGGGCTCTAGGTATCATTTTTCAAAATTTGACGGCTGCACTATTACTACGATGATGAGGGTCGTTATCATGAGCTTTTCCGTTCGATCCATACAACAGGTGTTAGCCTGACTTTTCTTCAACCACCACGACCAATAGCGGAGATAGGGTGCAATATACCAAACATGCCACCAACGTCAACAGGAAGATGCTACCTCTGCTGGCAGGGAATTTGCCTTTTAGAAGCCAGCCTTGGGATTCGTAGTATCTGTTGTTTATTCAGGCAGGCATGGGACGCCCGGTGGGGTTAAAATAGGGCTATTCTTAGGGAAGGGGGAGGACAAGACTGACCTGTTTACGCCAACTAATAGAACCATGATTGCTATGCCGATGAAGGTGGCACCGAGAGGTTTCCCCATATGGCGCATTGTCTCGTAGCCCTCTGAAATGTGCGTTTCAGGCGTCATTAGACGGAATTCAAGGTGTATGAGGTGAGTTTTTTTTTTTTGGCAAACTTACTAGGGTTGTCTGGTTGGACTCCGGCGTTCAGACGGAAGAGCTGCGTTATAGCGATTCCTGGTTGGGAGAGCACGAGGTTAGCTACAGTATGCAACATTACCTCTTCATCACTTCGCATACCTATTGAAGCAAACCCGAGAGATGTCCTCAGCCAGGCCAGGAATGTTCGTTCTAGCCCCAGGGTGTCAATAAACGAATAGCTAGTAAAAGGGGATGGAGGGAAACACACCTAATGCGAGATGGTCTCGAGCAACAGAACCCTTGTTCTCTAGCTCAATGGCACCAAACCCCATCCACTGCGCCTTATCAGTTGAGACCCCTTGAGTGGGGGGTTCTAAGGTGGGAGCTCTCGGAGTACTGCTGGCGGTTGCATCGTAGCTCCTGGTCCGACTAGACACAGCAATCGCTGTCCTCTCATCGGCAGAGCTCTCTTCTGCTTGACCAGGCGAACCCGAATCACGTCCCAAGGGTCTCCGCCGTGGCATATCAAGAGTTGATCCAGTTTGTTTTTGATGTGGGGACCCCGGATTTTCGGACAGAGGCGGAGCCTCAGATGAATGCGTTCGGGGTAGCAAACGTGGGGAAGTTCTCTTATGTTCCGGCTCGGGATGGATGATGTCTGCCATTTTGGGGGAAGCTGAAAGGTTATAGTGTATGTTAGCGAACAAGGTCGGTATGGCGACAGACGGGTAGGGAGTTGCGTGATTCTCACATATATCACACAACTACTGCACAATATCTGCTTTTATCGTCTCTCATAAGCTCTCCACCAATATCTCGGGTGCCTTTGTGTCCGGATAGGGCTTTTAGGAGGGAGCCGAGCTCGTTAAAGGGAGGCAGCAAACTGGAAGAAGGGAAAGGTAGTGCCAATGGACTGAACTTGGCTGGGAATGTTCTTTTATGGTTTTAAAAAACTTATTAAGGAAGGCTTCCGTCGGCGTAGTGGCGAGAACGGGAAAGCTCCCGAAGTGGAACTCTTCTCGTGTTGAGAAATGGGGCAAAGGGAGGGAATGGTATGAGAAGTTTAGGGCTAAAGACTGAAGAGGTCATTTTCGCAGGTTGCGGGAGGCTCGTGGACACTAGACGGGTTTAGCAAGTCGCTTTGAAAACTATCACGCGCATCCGGGCTGATTTCTTAGACATTTGTTACTTGTTCTCGTGCGTGACTTTTTACCGAAGGCAGAAATATCAGCTTAGACTTACTTAACTCGTGCGCCACCATACCATGGATCGCCGTGTTCAGCAATACCGGTATGATACCCCACATATGTTTTTGTGGAACTCTCTATGTTTCTGAGCACTCTGCAAAAAAAAAAAATGATCCAAGCTTCCATTTTTGCACCGCTGTAATACAAGTATGTGAGAGTGCACTAGTAAGTTTATCGTTACGCTTGGTGAGATGGTGAGTTGGTGTGGTAATACATTGTCACTTGCCAGAGTTTCAGCGCAACATATCCCCCATACCCGAGAAGATTCGGATAACGAGTCTCCTATAATAGTAAATCTTGTCACTTTCCTCCTAATCCTCCTCCCAGAAAACGGTAAGATGGATAAAACGTGGGACGGGTTGAAAGACCAGTCTCAAGATTTGGATCTCCTGGGGGTGTTTACTCGGTTAGTTTTGCGTCGCTTCGCTCATGAGGGGGTTACTCGTTCGAACCATCAACTTTCGTGAGATTGTATGGAAATAGCCGAGTGATCAACTATGAATAGCTTTACTTTTGACTAATTTATTTATTGGTATCTAAGTTAAGTATCTAGGCCGGGGGATACATTTAGAGGAAAGAAATTGGAGCTCGGGTTTGAGCTCTGTTGGTGCCCTACTGGTAAACTACGATACGTACGCAAGCAGCCCAAGAGGTGTCCCATATGGGGGTTGCATACGTACTACTTTGATACTCGCTATCTACGGTGTCTCCTCCCTTCTCCTTCCCTTTTTTCTCCTTCACTTGCCTTTAAACCTAACTTTCACTCATACGGTGCTGGTATGGGAGAGCGTTCTGCTTGACCAGCAATTTTTTCCCCATTGAAAAATGGTAGACGCGTTTCTCTTGGAAGATGTCGTAGGGGCTGAAGGGGGCGTTGGGGGAGACGGAGAAGAAGAAGGAGAGGTCACTAATGAGCAAAAAATATTGGGTGAGTCTAACATATCTCCCCGATCATCATCCATTTAGGGCCTTTTTTTTTTGGCGTTATCATTTCCCAAATCACGATAGATAGCTAACATTTCTCCCCCCCAACGCACCAGTACATAGTAGAAAATCACAATTCTGCACAATCTATGTGGTGCTAGTTAGGAACAACTGCTAAGTTACTCACACAGACGTCTAACTTGGATGACCACCGCAGCCCGGGCATAGAACTCAACATCATCATGGATCGTCAAACTCACCTTCAACAAGGTAACACTCGTTTCCCCCTACGCACAGCTATCTTCGAAAGCGGTCGCCCTGATGACTCCCAGAGCATCCCTTACCCTGAGTCTCATGGAGATACTCTCGGGAGATTTGCTCTGGCATCAGAAGTGCTGTCATCCAGTGCCAGTCGTCGTCTAGATTCGATTTCAGGACAAGCCAAGCGCCCCCTCCATCAGCCCCCCAACATGAACGAACCTCTACTAGAGGTAAAGGGAGCCGAGGACGCCCAAATTTCTGGCGTTCTTACGCCTTCTACTTTACCTAACTCCAAACAGAAAGGTACAATCACCAAAAAGACTGCAGCTTTGTGGAGAAAGAGTAAAACGATGGCAGAAGGAAACCAGTGGCTTTTGCCTCGTAGCGCTTTGAAGGCAGTTAAGAAGAAGAATGGTAAGTATACCTCCTGATATTCAATTCGTGGCACGATTGGCTCAGAACTTCAGCAGGGCCAGATGCCCGCATCGGCGTGATGCTCCCAGGGCTCGCTATTTGCAATTCACTCCTTGGCCCTCGCAGGCCTGGGGGCTGGGAGCCAAGTGATACGGTCGACACTATGAATGGGGCCTTTGGGCATTTGCTCCGGCAGCCTGGCCCCGTCCGTGCACCTAGCCACGGCCAAACTATCTGGCTCGAAGGGCCAGCCTTTAGTTTTGGTAAGACTGATTCCCTTGAGATAACTCAACATTTCCCCGGGGACGAGGCGGATACGACGGAAGATGCTCGTGCCCAAGTCCAGCCCATCCAATCATGGGGCGTCCCCGAACCAATGAGTCGCTGGTCCTCTTCTAGTGATGAAGGGAACCAAGCAGATCTCCAGAAAATGTGAGTTATGCTCCGGCTCAGAAGGACTGTGCGGGGAAGTTAAAGTCGATTTCCAAGAGTTTATGTTTACGGCTTTGCCAATAGGCTTCGAGCTACTCTCTCGAAAGGGTTTAAAGGGATAAACCCTTCTCCCACCAAGGGGAATCCTGGGGGACCTCAGGAGAATCTGGAAAAGAGGGACCCTACCATAGGTTACTACCCGGGTTTAGTTTAACAAAGTATCACGAACTTTGCTAATTGCTTGAAGAAGGCTCTGCTGAGATATATGAGCCCAGCTATGGTGTTTTTACTTATTTCAGAGATTCCAATGCCAAACCTTGTCTCCCTGTTGCAGGGGAAGTCCTTCATCTGCGTGGCTTGTATCAATCCAAATGTTTGACTCTTGAGAATATTGATGGGATTGCTTGCATCGTGGCTGGGAATCTGCAATGTTTTGCTGCTGAAATTGGGCATCCAAACTTCTGCATCCAAGGTTGGTCTTTCTTAACTTGCAATGCTGATTTTCTTTAATTCAAAGTGTTCCACAGATGGTGAATCTTTCATGAAAATTATGATTTTCTGTGGTTCGATCTTCGCCGGAGGTATCCCACTCTTGAACGAACTGGCCCGCCAAATTGTTGCTTCACAAGGAAACCCAGACAGGCAGCTCAAGTATAAACTATCCCTTTTTTATAATAAGGAGTCAATCAGACTTACTTAGTAATGTATCTTGCTAGTATCTGCCGGTTTGTTGCTCGTTGGCAGGAGGAAAAGCCCGAGGATTTCTTCACTGAACAAGTGGGAAGTGCCAGATACGCGGTCTTCGAAGCTTTGAAGACGACCGGGAACATGAAAGCAGTCAAGCTACTAGTGGATAGTTGCATAAAACATCAACAGGACTACGCCGAGTATGTGAAGTTTGCTCACTCACAGAAGGAGGGCTGGGTCCCATTCCGGGATCTCGTATTCGCTTACCGTAGACTCGCCACGCCGGAGCTCTGTGCGAAGGGCTTGACTGGAATTGATTACGAGGATTTGGCCAAATATCTTGCGATTATGGTTTGTGGGGTCCTTCACTTCTTGGAGCGCTGGGCTAATGAACCTTACCTCAGGATTTGTTGCTCTTCCGTGATGCGTCTGAGGTGAGCACTTTAGACGAATGGTGGAAAGAAAGAGAGGATGAATTGAAGCCGAGATATCATTGCAACGACCTTTGGCCCGTTGAGAAAGACACACATTGGTGGTGGGCAGTTGAGAGGGTGCAACGACAGCTAGTTCGTGCTGAGATGGTCAGTGGCCGATCAAAAGGATATCCTTTTTCGTTTTTGAACCTGTTCTAAAAACAGTTCAGATTATACATTGGGCTAGGCTCGAAATCGTTCAACTCGAGAGAGCCAAAGAGAGAGCCAAGATGATTGAAATCTTTATAGATACGGCAGAGAGTCTTCTTAGGAAATCTTCCCTTAACAGCGCCCATTGTATTGGCGAGGCTTTAACTACGCCTCTCATAGGGTCCTTGGGACGCAGTTGGGATGTGAGTATATGAGGGAAAAAAGCCTCCATTGAGCACATGCTAATATCTTTCTCTCAGCTTGTTGACAAATCCCACCAAGCGCGCTTCGAGGTTATTAAGACCTTTATGAAGGATGGGCGTGCCCCCCAAGTTGTTGAAGGGCCTGTAATACCTTACTATCGTATGTTTTCATCAATACTGCAACATTTAGAGCTTAGATTTACTAATATTTATCTGTTGGGCTTAGCCGACTTCTTAAAGCTAGTCACTAAACTCTATGACGAGAAAGATCAAGCAAATCGTCTTTCAACCCTGTCCTCTGACTTGGTCCATAAGGATGTTTCGCTAAACGATTTCGGGTCATTTGGTGAGAGTGAAACACCAAATCTCGTGACCGTCCCCAACTCCGCTTGTATCTTGCATAACTTGCATAAATCGATTGACTTAACAAAGTACAAGATCCTACTTACCACAATCCAAGAGCACCAAGAACTTGCGAACAAGGATTACAACTTTTGTGGCATGATCACCAGGGCTTGCTACGGATTGAGATTTCATCTCTCAGGACCAACCAACTACCGTTCCTTGAACCGTCTTGAAAATAAGGTTACTATGGATAGTCACAAGGGAAGATTGAATGACCTATCTAAGTTAGTTGAGACTAGGATGCTCGAAGCTTGGGCACTTCTTGCAATCACTGACATTTCCCCAAGACTCTTGACCCCTGAAATCAAGCGTGACATTCTCTTGCAAGATCTATTCAAACTTACAGGGGAATAGCATATCTCGATTCTTTGTACAAAAGCTGAAGAGGTACCTTTTTTTTTTTTCCTTACTGATCTCGAAGGACTGATTTTGATTTCGAACAACCGGCTCGCCTTGTAGGCCAAAATTACTTCGATACCATCTGCCCTTTAGCTAGAAGATAGTTGCAATAAATGATTGCTTTCGTGGTACTCTCGTTCTCATGGTTTTTGGTTAGTTTCAAGTGCCCTGCTTGTGCACCATACCGTGATTACAACGGTAAGCAGCTTGTTTGCGGACGGCACATTGAACAAAAGCCCAACACTATGATAAACCCCTAAAATCTAGAACCGCAACCACATCTTTAGGAAGATATGGGATATATAGAGGTGCTTAGGAGACACTCTCCTCTAGTTTTATTTTTTCTGATTTTTAATAGGAGGAATATTCATCGGGATGGTAGGATTTCGAATTACCCATGTACGGAAGCCTTCATGGCAAAGACGTGCGAGTACCGGTATAGTCATATTTGAGGTTATTTACCTGGGGAAGGGTTAGGAATCTAGACTGGCACAGGAATTTTGCGCAAAGCAGCGAAGCAACGCACCCGGATTCTATCAATATTACTATCACGGTGTCCGAATTAAGAATCACCCTAAGTAGCTAAACCCTACTTTTTGCTTATATTATGCAGGCAAAATGAAATTTTCACGAGTGTCGGTTCCAAATTCCCTGTACCACACCCGAAAATTCATGAAAGTATCTTGAGTCCTGGCCCTAGGACACTTAGATACTCTGGGAACTGCCAAGCATCATAGTCATTAATTTTGAAGTGAATTTAAGGTTTCTTGGCAAATTAAACACGTGGGGTGAAAACAGCCTGGTGCCCCTCGTCAACGTCAAAGCCCCAGCGCCAGCTAGTAGTTTCCCCACGTGCTTCCTCTTCGGATCCAAGCAATACCTTACGATGCCTAGAGAAATCATCAGCATTCAGGCAGGCCAGTGTGGGAATGCCGTAGGGTCTTCCTTTTGGCAAACACTCTGTGAGTATCTTGCCATCCACCTTCCATCATGTCTGACAGCGAACAGGTCAAGAGCACGGAATCTCCCCTGACGGTAACCTCGAGGCTGTCGAAGAAGGAACTGATCGAAAGGACGTTTGTTCGCCAATTGCCCTGATGGTTGGCGAGCCTGGGCTGATGACTACTAGGTTTTCTTTTACCAATCTGACGATACGCGATACATTCCACGCGCAATCCTACTGGATCTCGAACCTAGGGTATGTGTTTAGCTCACGAAAATTAAAGCTGGGAAACAGAGGTCTAAAGCTGATGGGGGCCTAGGTCATCCATGGAATCCAAACGGGCCCATACAAAAACATCTACAACCCGGAAAATTTTCACGTTCCGAAACATGGGAGTGGTGCAGGGAACAATTGGGCAGCAGGTTTCTCCGCCGGCGAGACGGTCTACGAGGAAGTTATGGAGATGATTGAGCGTGAAGCGGATGGTAGTGATTCTTTGGAGGTATACGAGGCCCTGGCCTGGCTCCTAGGAGTCTCAGACCGATAATGGGAAAATATAGGGATTCATGCTTTTACATTCTATCGCCGGAGGTACAGGGTCGGGCCTTGGATCGTTCCTGCTCGAAAGGCTCAACGATAGGTTTCCGAAGAAGATTATACAGACTTATTCGGTGTTCCCGGATACGCAGAGCGTGGGCGATGTCGTCGTTCAGCCGTACAACAGTATTCTTGCCATGCGACGGCTTACTGAGAATGCCGACTCCGTCGTATGTTTCACGAACGATGTCCCTGTTTGCCCAGCCATATTGACTTTATTCTTAGGTCGTCTTGGATAATGGTGCCTTGACGCGTATTGCTGCAGACAGGTTACATGTTCAGCAGCCGTCCTTTGCGCAGACGAATCAATTGGTTTGTGCTTCTATGGTTTTTAAGATATGTTCGCTGACTATGTGGAGGTGTCTACTGTGATGTCAGCCAGCACAACTACACTTAGATATCCAGGATATATGCACAACGATCTTGTCGGAATCATTGCTTCGCTGATCCCAACACCCCGGTGTCATTTCTTGATGACTTCCTATACCCCCTTTACAAGCGATATCGTAGATCAGGCGAAAACCGTCCGAAAAACCACGGTCCTTGATGTTATGCGCCGGCTTCTACAGCCTAAAAACCGCATGGTTATGACAAACACTACCAAGAACAGTTGCTACATTTCCATTCTGAATATTATCCAGGGAGAGGCCGACCCGACAGATGTAAGTTCCGTTAGTTCGCTAGTAACCCTAGAGATCTGACCAGTGTACGGCGTAGGTACATAAATCTCTTCTCAGAATTCGTGAGCGCCGACTCGCAACCTTTATTCCATGGGGCCCTGCAAGTATCCAAGTCGCTTTAACTAAGAAGTCACCTCACATGCCAATGTCCCATCGTGTTAGTGGGCTTATGCTTGCAAATCACACAAGTATCGCAACTGTAAGTAGAAGGCTTTCTCCTTGGCTCTGAACCCCAGTTGACGGTTAACCCTTTTGCCTGTAGTTGTTTAAACGAATCTTGGGTCAATACGACCGCCTCCGAAAACGAAATGCATTCTTGGAACAGTACAAAAAGGAACCTATATTTGCCAATGACCTTGGAGAGTTTGACGAAGCAAGGTAAGCTCAAGCATGCGCATATACAACATGGTTTAACCTTCTAATAACAAATTAGGGCAACGGTGGCGGATTTAATAGCCGAGTACGAAGCTGCGGAGAGTGCAGATTACCTCAACCCCCCACCAGAGAAAGGCGGAGAGCAATCATGAGAGTGAGAGAATGTTGCACTATTACGGGCTTACGGATGATCCTTTTCTTGTGACGTGTTATAACTTGGATTTAATAAGAAATATCGAGCTAGCCTTCCATGCCTTATCTGCTGGTTGCTAGGTTGCTAGAAATGGGATCTCACGTCTTCCAAAGACCAGGTGTTGGTTCTTATGGTGCTTTTTTGTGTGAATGTGATACCGTAAAAACCGAAATAATTGGGCATCATGCTAGGGCGTTGGAGTTGCTTCGGATGCTTCCCCCAGTAAGGCCCGGTATTTTTTCTTTTTCTGTCTCAAGTGAGGGCTGAAAGAGCCTTCTCGCTATGTTTTCCCCCCTAATCCAGAGGGGGAAATTCTGGACGTCCTAGCGCCATGCCCAGTTATTTCGATATTTACGGTACTATTATTGACTAGCGGGACTCGAGCATGATTGCCGGCGGCCTTGGAGGTTTTATATGGGGCTTACAGTCAGCGGTGAAGAATCTAGGTTCCCTTGTCAGTGCATCGGATCAAGGGATGATGAGGGGGGCGAGTGATTAAACGAGCTACTTATTGCAGTCCTCCCTTCATGGCTGCTGCCTAGGTGCTCTTTTATCCTTAAACCTCTTAGTAATTGGATTCCTCTAAGCTTTTATGCGGCCAACTCTAGATGTTATCGCGACTCTAAAAACTCTGGACAATCTGAGCGGAGCTGAAAACGAGATTCCTCCAGCCTTAAGGCATCGGGCTGTGTTTTAACCTGCCCCAACGAAGATCCCTGTATTTTTTGTTGGCTTTGGGGGTCTAGGATCGTCTTTCGGACAGAGCTTTACCCTATGGTGATGTTTCCTCTTTTTCGGTCGGTCAATGGTTATGGTTGTCTAGGACACGGGGGACATTGGGGGGGGTTTTTTTTTTCCAGCCTCGTTTAGATTGTCAGGACTTTTTTAGAATTGCGATATCGCATACGGTAATCTGACGAAACTCGTTTTCACAGTAAGAAGTAAAAGGAAAGTTTGATTCAGCCTGCGGGCTCGTTTAAGCAGAGAGTACCAGTACTCGAGTACCGTACTCGTACCGTTAGCCTTTAGGGTACCGGCGGGATTTCCACAGGACGCCATTCCCGAGACTTTTGAGAGACTTATTTCAAGGAAATAGCTTGGATGCTAAGAGGGTCTACAGTACGGTGCTTTGTGAAAAATCCTTTGGGCCACACTCTATTCTGACCTCTTGACGGGAAAACGAATTTTACAAGATGACACCGTACCCGCTCGAATCATTTTTTTATCGTCTACCTTGAGGGCTGTTGCACGCTAGTTATGCAGTCATTATACAAGTACGAGTACTGTGCGACAAAAGAGTCCAATGATCAGAGTCATTTGGCACTTCTTTTTTTCCTTTTCCCCTTTTTATTCGCAAAATCTGAATCCTGAGTTTATATCCCTCGTCTCTTGGCGTGCACGGGCATAATTTGTATGGAGTGGCGACTCGAAATTTTGGATTTTTCGAATAAAAAAAGTACCGGTAGGTGCAAATGACTCTATTGCTTTTCAACATCTACTCAGTAAACTCTCCTCTGCTCGACCGATGAGTACCGGTAGTACGGGAGAGTGATTCAGCTTCTATCGGCAGGCTATTGTTGGGCTGAATTAGTCGCATACTGCAATGGCTTATTGCAATTGTGGCAACTTGCTCAAGAAATGGAGATATGACTGTGAATTTCGTTGATTGAGCCTCCGTAGATAACAACTGGTGTTCGTCATAATGCTGCTTGTATCAAACAACGAAAATGTTCTCAATGTCTCAAACTGCTCCCCTGCTCCAGGGTCTCTTTGGGCATACTGCGCTGGTTATCTGTGTGTAAAAATTTTAAGTTAATTAAATGATTTAAACAAGAGATCATGCACATGGCCAACTAACATTTTGGCCTCTGGAGAGTTTTTGCTAAGGTATTGATCTGATATGCTCGAGTATGTATATATATTCCTTTTATCATGCAGCCCTGTCTGGGCGGAGGCTGCTTTGGTGTCGTCAATTCGGTACGCGTAAAGTCGTTTTAACCGTTTCAAATGGATGCAAGGCCATGCAGGTAAAACAGTCAATTCTGCGTTGGGCAGGGCGAATTACCTAATGGGCATGTACTGTACCTTGATGGATATCTGGTGGAAAGCATCAAAAACGTTGGAGGATTGCGTCAATACAAAGTGATGGAAGGAAGGAGGACCCTTAATTTAAGTAAGGTTTTTTTCTTTTTCTTTTCTAATCTAATTATTCTCTACTTTTTTTGATCTGTTATATCGAGCTTTTCTATGGGATTGATGAACGGACAGCTCAGGGAGGATTGCAATAGATCATGACAAACATGGTATGGTGTCGTAGTGCCGAGAGGATAGCTGCCGTTCCTGCCTGCATAGCATTGACAACCACGCCTTAGCGGAGTGTCATCGCTGCCCTACCCGAAGATAAATAATACGACAGTGTCTTATCCTATCAATGGGGGAACTTGTGTAAGCAAGCCGAGAGTGTTGCGTTGTGACAAGAGCTCTTCAAGTACGGTTGACCGCCCACCGGCGCACACCTTTCTAGAGCCTCAGGTGCTCGCTTTTTATTAGCATATCTTCAACTGGCATCCCCCCGTCCATTCCTCCAGGCCCTGGGGATAATAACCAAGAGCTCACTTCATTCCCTCTATTCTCGAACGACACCTTCATAGCACCTCTCACTTGCTCTCCTCCTGGTTGATAATCTGACAATCTTCTTGCCTGACACCTAAACCCGGTTCATCCAACGGAACTGATGGATCCCTTCTTTTTCACTCAGACCAGCTCCTCGCTTTCCAGACAGCATCATTTTGCTTCTCCAGCTTCTGTCGACTTTAATACCTGGTGCGGCTGAATCTGATGATACGCCCTTTTGATAAATCGCTAACAACTATATGCCTGTTGAAGGGGTCTCGGAAGTGCTACTCGACTTGGTGTCTATGGAGTCACCATCGTTCTGACCGTCTCGTTTTTACTACTGCGAAGATTTCTAAGTGGCGACCCTTTTTTTCCGCCTGCTAATCGCAGATCCTACAATATTGTCAATCGAAAATTATTCCTGGAACTTTATGATGCGGACGAACTACCGAAGGCTCCCATTGAAGAATTGAAAGGTGAGGCTCAAAAGTGGCCTTATGGTTCATCTGATTTCGGGGGCTGGAGTTAACACAGTATCAAGGTACTCGTCTTAGGTTGGCATGGATTCAAGCTTTATGCTTTACCGGTCTCGTGTCCGTCGACGCAGCTTTGCTGATCCTGCGGCATCTACGCGGAGAGATGATAATCGATGAAGGTAGGTCCATGGTTTGCCGTGTGTCGCTCTAGAGTCGCGCTCTTACGGATGTGGGGTTTTAGTCGCCGAACTTGTTTACTGGATATTCTTGTCTGCCCTCTTTCTATACCGGTTTTACCCTAACCCCTATAGGCCGACATTACACACCCTGACATCCGTGGGAATTCTTGTACCATTGTTACTAATCGTGGAACGTGATATATTACCCAAATTGCTTTTACACCCATCGCGTGAGAGGCTTTTTGATGTTCGCACCGGATGGGCAGTGTATGCTCGACTTGGGTTGACACTAGCTATCGGTATCTTGTCTTTGGCTACACCCCGAGTATGGTATCCGGTAGACCCTTCTGCAGGCGGTGAACCCACTCCCGAACAGGTATGAAGATTAAACAATGGAGGTTGTGGTAAGCTCTAATAGGAAGTGATAGATTGCGTCGCCTTTCAGTTATGCTGTCAGCTACTATTGGATAGAGAGCATTATACGTATTGCCTATCGCAGGGATGTTGAAGTAGAAGACTTGTTACCGGTTCCCGACTATGATCGTGGGAAATTGTGGGGCAAAATGATCGCCAATCACCAACGGTCTACTACTTTTCGGACTTTGCTGTCGCTCATGAAATATGAGTTATCACTCATGACGCTCTTTAGTTTCCTCATAGGTGCTACGCAGGTGTGATGGTTTCACTTCCAGGAAATAAAAATAATTTACTAAGAATGCATCGTTAGTTTATCTGGCCTCTTTCAATGAAACACCTTTTGGCATATATTGAAGGGTCGTCCCAGCCTATTGTCACCCCCTGGACTTTTGTCATGGGGATGTTCTTTGGGCCTCTCCTTTGCAGTGTAGCATGGGAAGCTTACGTCTTCCAGTCCAACCGGTATGATCATGATTTCCTATTGAGTTGAGGGACAATTTGCTGAAAACCCCTAGTGTGGGTGTTCGTGTTAAGGCAGCCCTCACTCAATCACTACTTGATAAGACCCTCAAAATTAGATTTACCGCCGATTCCGTTAGCAAAGAAGAAAAGCGAGGTGTTGCTAAGAAAGGTAAGGGAAAGGAAGACGAAGCTGAATCCGAGGAAGACCATAAGAAATCGAGGGTTGGGAGGATTAACAATCTTCTGAGTTCTGACCTGGCTCAGTTGTCCTCTGCTCGGTCTGTTTCCGCATGTTCTGACCTGAAGGAAGTTATTGCTGATATATTTTTATAGTGACTTCTTCCTTGTCTTCGGATCTGTGCCAGTTGAGATAGTACTCTCCGTAGTTTTTCTCTATGGCCTGCTAGGATGGTCTAGTATAGTTGGTGTGGCCATGATGATCGTTACAATGATCATTCCCGGCATGCTTGCGAAACTACTAGCTAAGGTCGAGAGGAGAACTCGGTTGGCTAGCGATGCTAGGATAGAAATGATGACTGAGACACTCAACTCTGTTCGGATTATCAAATTCTTCGGTATGGAGAAAGTTTTCCTATCTCGAATCCGCGAGAAGAGAGAGAATGAGTTATGGCTTGCTTTCCTCTCAATGATTTATAGTTTGGGGTTTTATACCATTTCGCACTTACTGCCGATTATCAATATGGTATGTATTAGCTATTGGTTCAATGGACTTTGGAGTATGTTTTGACCAAGTTAGGTCGTTACATTTGGAATTTATACAGAGGTCATGAAGCTGCCGTTGACCCCTAGTATTGCGTTTACCTCGATAAGGTTTGGCTCCGTTAAAACTTAGTGTAATATATGCCACGGAGATACTTTCTAATTGGGGGAAATTCTAGCTTGTTTGAGATCCTTAGCAGTCAGTTCTGTATGTCAACCTCGGGTTTTAATTCGAGGGAGCTTTTACTAATGGTCACTAGCATGGGTGTCCCATGTCACTCGATCCTTAATATCAGCCTTTATTTCCTTCGACCGCCTCGACAAATTTTTGATCGAAGAAGAGGAGCTCGAGAGGGCAGAGCAAGTTGAAGATACCATAAAGAGAGAAATTGGCCCGTATCTCAAGAATGCGACACTTTCCTGGTCCATGCCGGGATCAGGAACGGATGATGGCTTTAGACTCGCTGATATTGACGTTGAGTGCGTGTATGGCGGGTTAACCGTCATTGCGGGTCCCGTAGGCTCCGGAAAGAGTTCACTCCTTCTCGGACTTTTGGAGGAGATGCGACTTTTGAACGGCGAAAGGTTTTTGCCTCGTGGTGATGGGGTTGCTTACGTTGCTCAGACAACTTGGTTACAGTCGTTAACCATCAAGGATAATATATTGTTCGGTAGTCCATATGAAGAGAAGAGGTACAATGCTGTTCTCGGGGCATGTGGCCTATCACAGGACATAGAGAAACTTGACGCAGGCGACCTTACACAGGTATTAATTGAACCAGTAACCTAAGCATTTATCTATATCCGCTAACACTCTAATCTAGGTCGGCGAGCAAGGAGGTGAGAAACTTAATGGATGTAGGCTCGTGGAAGGATAGCGCTGATCTTTCTAGTCACCCTATCTGGAGGTCAAAAAGCACGATTGGCATTGGCAAGGGTATGTTTGCTCAATTGCCTACTATGGTCCCAGGGATTCTGCTAATGTGCCTAGGCTGTTTATTCGCCTGCGCAAACTGTTCTTCTTGACGATGTACTTTCAGCATTAGACGCTGGCACTAGCAAATTGGTTTTTGAAAAATGTATCAAGGGTGAAGTATTAGCTGGTAGGACTGTAGTCCTAGTTACACATCAGTATGTGCCAAACGGACACCACCACAGAGCCTTGAGCTAACAAGCCCTTTAGTGTATCGCTTGTTTCATCAGCCGCCAAGAAAATTATTGTGTTGGCTAATGGTCGGGTGGTTTCGGATAGCAGTCCAGAAACGCTTTCTGATGATGCGATTGAGCTCTTGAGAGAAACTGAAGAAGCTGACATGGTGGCAAGTGATGTGGCGCCAGGCGAGCCGACTGAGCAATCGATAGAAGCGATAGTACCAGAAGTGAAGCCCAAGAATTCTGGAAAACTTATTGATGAAGAGGCTCGCAATAAGGGAAGAGTGCCAAAAAAGCTGGTGTTTGAATATCTCAAGTATTTTGGGCCATTGATGGTCACAGTTGTCTTGGTTCTCATCAGCATGCTGAGTAAGGTGTCTGAGTGAGTGTTTCTTGGGCGTCCTCCATCGCAGTTTATTAACTAACAATATGAAGCATGGTTGATACGTTCTATATTGGCCTCTGGTCTGGTAGGTTGCCTCTGTGCATAAATTCTCACCATGCTAAGTGAGCTGACTACTTCTCTAGATCAATACTCCAAACCGGGCCCAGTCGACGTTAAGTGGTGGCTGGTAAGAACCTGAGCCCTTTTCAAATCCCTTCCTTAATGCTAAGATGTTTTAGTCGGTGTATGCAGGTAAAGACGACATGGTCCGATAAGTTGTATCAGCGCAAACACGCTGACCGAGACCAATAGCTTTGTTGGTTGGGACATCAGTTTTCGGCTCTTTGGTCTGGTGTATTTGGTATTTCTTCTCCTGGGTAGGGGCAAGGAGAATCCATGAGAAACTGGTATCTGCAGTACTGTACTCTCCAATAAGGTTTTTCGATACTACTCCTGTTGGGAGAATAATCAATCGCTTCTCAAATGACATCGCGTAAGTTCCCGGTTCCTTCTCCGGTGGCCTCAGCTGACAATAGTAGCGTTCTCGATGACAGCTTGGGACAATACGTAAGTATTGTTTTTGATCAACTGCTCGACATACTATTTAGAGCGGGAGTCATGATTGGATTGTTGCCAGCCTTTTTGGTTCCTACGATCTTAGTTTCCTTGATCGGGATTACATGTGGCGAACTGTAAGTTTGCCACTAACCCTAGGTTACCATATTTCTGACAGAATTCAGTTATGTTCGTGCCCAAATAGGTGTCAAAAGGATTATCTCTGTCAAAGAGTCCCCTTTGATTTCGCACTTTGGTGACACGATATCTGGTATTGTCACGATTCGGGCTTTCTCTTGTCAGGAGCGCTTTCGCGAGGAAAACATCAAGAAGATTGATGATTTCACGCAACCGTAATCTCAATTCCTTCAAGGTCCTTAAGCCCATTTACTAACGAATCTAGAAATGAGGCCAATTATAATCTGAATCGGTGGATCGGAATTCGCACCAGTGCCTGTACTTCAATCATTGGTGCTGCTGCTGGAATCATAGCTCTTACAACAAAAGGCTCTTCCCCTGGTATGATTGGGTTTAGTATGTCAAATGCCTTAGCTTTCAGTTCTTCTATCCTTTACGCTGTGAGGTATTTCAATTTACTCGAGGTGGAACTCAATTCATTCGAACGTGTCAAGGAGTATATCGAAATGAAGCAGGAACCCTCATCAAGGCCCGAAGCTGAACCTCCCGCTGCATGGCCCACCCAGGGTGACCTCAAGGTCACCGAGCTATCGGTAAAGTATTCTGACGACGGCCCGGAAGTCTTGAACAAGATCAGCTTCGAGATCAAGCCGAGCGAAAGAGTTGGTATCGTTGGAAGGACTGGAGCTGGAAAGAGCAGTTTGGCTCTAAGCCTTTTACGTTTCACTGAAATATCTAATGGCAGCATAGTCATCAATGGACTGGATGTTCAGAAAATCAATCTCGAGGCTCTGCGACAGCGTATTACGATCATTCCGCAGGACCCTGTCCTATTCTCCGGTACCATTCGGACTAACCTTGATCCTTTTGGTGGCCTGGATGATACAGAGCTTCAGGCCGCCCTTGATGGAAGTGGATTGGCGGGTGACAAGATGGATGGGGTTGACAGCGGCATCGCATCCACTGCCACTTCGGGCACTGCAACCCCAACAGAGGCCGAACCTAGTGCAGCTCTGAATAGCAAGCAAATTGGGCTTGACACTCATATTACATCCGGTGGTGGAAACTTATCTCAAGGGCAGAGACAACTGCTAGCATTTGCTAGAGCCCTCATTCGGAGATCGAAGCTGGTAATATTTGATGAGGTAAGCACCCACCACGCCTACGAGCCGTTTCACTTGGGTCGGCTTCCGACGGTTCCCCGACAACTCGTGCGAATTATTAATGTTCAGAGTAGGCAACGAGCTCGACCGATTTGAAAACGTAAGACTTTTGATTAGAATGGTATTTTATCTTGGCTAACAAGCTTTAAAAGAGACGAACGGATTCAGGAAACCATACGCACAAGTTTCCCCGATTCAACCTTAATAACAATCGCTCATAGGCTACGTAGGTTCCCCGAATTGAGCCATAATATTTGAGGTTTTTCTTCCCTGTCGTGCTAACTTTCGTCATGACCAGGCACTGTGATGTCCTTTGACCGGATAATCGTATTAGACAACCTCGGGAATGGCGGGGAGATAGTAGAGTAAGTCCCTTTGAACTTTATAACTGCGAGAGTTACAAATTAACTTGCGGAGATTCGATACCCCATTCAACCTGCTGCAGAACCCTGAGGGCACGCTCTACAACCTAGCACGCAAGAGCGGGGAGTTCGAAGAATTACTGGAGTTAGCGAAGGGACGGGATTGAGGTTAGATAATTTGCTAGAGGCTCTGTCTGTATGGGGTTCTCTTCTCCCTGTATAAGCAATTAGTGTTTGTCTTGTTTGCTAGATACAAGTACAGTACTTAGGGGAGGTGCCTTCGTATAAGACAGCAAAATAACCCTGTCTCGTGCGAAAACATCTCCCTTAGTACTTGTACCTTTTTTACGTTATATGTTTTAAAGCTAGACTCTCACGGCTAGAATACTAATGACGGTTATTTTATTTTGTGGTTTTATTGTGATAACAAGGATGTGGTTATCGCTGGCCGACCATCGTCATACCCCCCTCGGAATCGTGCCAGAGTCTGGGGCATCCGAAGCAGCCCCACCCCACCCCTTCGTCAACTTGCCCCTCCCTCCACCTCAAAGCAACAAGGAAGTCTCATTCCCCCGAAGTCCCCACTTCATCTCACCACCATCGTCACTGAATATTTAATTTAGATTGTCTCGTGCAGTTCCATAACTTCGCTCCGTTCAATAGCAACGATGTCATCGACTGAAGGCAAGGTAAGTGATCAAAGTTTTGCTCCAAAATAAAAAGGGCAAAAGGGTTTGCATTCCAACAATTAGGCTCGCCTAATCGATTATAGACCATTACCTGCGAAGCTGCTGTCGCATGGGAGCCTGGAAAGCCGCTTTCTATCGAGAAAATCGAGGTCGCGCCTCCCAGGGCGCACGAGGTCAGAATCAGAATCCACTACACCGGAGTTTGTCACACCGGTAATGACCCACCTCCCCGGATATTACAAGCTTCCAACAAGACTGAGACAATGTATTATAGATGCATATACGCTCTCCGGCAAAGATCCTGAGGGCGCTTTCCCAATTGTCCTCGGACACGAAGGTGCCGGAATTGTCGAGTCAATTGGCGAGGGCGTTACCAGTGTGAGGCTGGGGGACCACGTTGTTGCGCTGTATACCCCCGAATGCCGTGAATGCAAATTCTGCAAGTCTGGAAAGGTGGTTCTTGATTCACATTCCTCTCCCCCAACAGGATATTCGATTTAATGGTGGATGTGCAGACCAACCTGTGCGGCAAAATCCGTGCCACGCAAGGGAAGGGTGTTATGCCTGACGGGACATCTCGATTCAGGGCCAAGGGCAAAGACCTCTTGCATTTCATGGGCACATCCACCTTCAGTCAGTATACCGTGGTCGCAGATATCTCGGTCGTTGCCATTACCTACGATGTCTCCATGGAAAAGACCTGCCTTTTAGGGTGTGGTATTACAACTGGATACGGAGCTGCAGTGGTTACTGCAGGTGTCGAGAAGGGCTCCACTGTAGCCGTTTTCGGTGCAGGATGTGTTGGTCTCTCGGTAATCCAGGGTGCCGTGAAGTGCGGCGCCAGCCAGATCATTGTCGTGGACGTCAATGACAAAAAGGAGGAATGGGGTAGGAAGTTCGGTGCAACTCACTTTGTCAACCCATCCAAAATTGGCGGCCAGGCCATCCAGGAGAAGCTTATTGAGATGACTGACGGTGGTCTGGATTACACATTTGATTGTACCGGAAATGTTCAAGTGATGAGGGCGGCCCTGGAGGCGTGCCACAAGGGTTGGGGTCAGTCAATTGTGATCGGCGTAGCGGCCGCTGGCCAGGAAATTTCTACAAGGCGTTGGTCTCCCCTAGGGTCTCAGTGATACAACTGCCCGAGACCTTGCTGTTGGCTTTACTTTTGCTGACCACATACATACGCTTATTACCCAAAACAGCATTTCAACTAGTCACTGGGCGTGTCTGGAAGGGTTGTGCTTTCGGAGGAATTAAAGGTCGTACTCAGCTCCCTGACTTGGTCAAGGACTACATGGAAGGAAAACTTAAAGTGGACGAGTGTAAGCAAGCAAATCCCAACCTTATTGCAGATTTCCGAGAGGTTGCGAAATGGAGCCCAAAGCTCCCCCAAGCTTTTCTTTTTTTTTTTTTTCAGGGCTCGATCGCACCATAGCATCCACAGGGAACCGTGCTTAAAGTTTCGCTTTGAAGAGTCAGATACACTGTGAATTCTCAATTCTTAGCGATTTGCCAAGTGCTAACTAAACAGGGGGCCCTGAAAAAAAAATGAAATGAAAAGAGAAGTTCGCAACCTTCAGGAAATCTGCAATATCGCAAGTGCATTTCTTAGGCGATAAGAGTCGGGGGTAATTGGAATTGGGGAAATTTTGGGATCCTAGGAGCTGACCCCGTTTATGATAACGTCTTGCAGTTATCACCCACCGTGAGCCTCTCGATCAAATCAACAACGCATTCGACCAGATGAAGGCGGGTGACTGTATCAGGTGAGCAAGCCCTCGTTATTTGATATTGATTCTTAAGCAGTGCTAATCTTGGACCGTATTCTAGATGTGTCGTCAACATGCAATAGAAAATAAAATAAAAAAAGGCACAAGTCTATCTTTTTATTCCTCTCCCACCCTGTCTCCTTCCCTTCTGTGGATAGTGGATGCTATCATGACGCAGTATTTCCTTTTATTTTTACGCCTGGGGGTCTGACTATTAACACCAAAGAACCTCAATATTGTCTTTCTTCCTTCCTTTTCCCCTTCTCTCCTTCCCTATACTTGCGCTAGTACCGGTTTGTGCTTTTACCGTATGATATACCTTCCGCACAGAAATTTGAGCCTTTTTCTTTTCCCCTTGTTACCCTTCTGTCTCTTACCAGATATGGTGCCGGTACGGTATTCGTAATGTCGAAGCATTTTTGAAAAGAGCTGCTATTACATACTACTAAATTCTGGGCTGAATGTAATAGTGAAAATGCTTTGACACTACCAGGACTCGAGCACATACTATGACAAGCGAGAGGCAAAATACATGCGAAACGGAAAAAAACAAAACAAGGTTTCAATCCATTCTGTGGAGGCGCAGTTCGCACCTCATCATGATAAGCCTTTGATAGTCTACCGGTATTCGAGTACCGGTGCTTGAACTAGATAAAAATATAAAAAAATAATAGCCGCGAGTATCCAAGATTTTACATCGCACGTTGGAGATCTGATTGTCACCGTGCATAGCATGGGAAAGTGATCCGGGCGACGGCTATCTGGCCACCAATAGTTCGCAAGTGTTTCATGCACGTGATATGCCATGATGAACAGGAAATTTCGTCTCATCGGATCGGAAACCTGCACGATTCAACGATCAGCCCCAGGGGAGAGACACAATTCTCAGGCAGGGAATATTTAGGGTTAGGAACAGTACCTACCGTACATTCCCGATAGTGCTCGAGTACGCAACGTCCCCCAAGGTCTCCGAAATGAAAAATAAATAAGTGGCTCACCTATGGTATTGGTGCTTAATGGCTTCACGGTGCTACATTTTGAGGGAATCACCATAACTTTGGCCATGGACACGTAACTCACATTCCGGCGACTTTAAAAAGGGTCGAGTGCAGTGCCTATCAAGGAAAAGAAAGCACTAATTGTCCAATAGTTTACTGTAAAACCCCTTGAGACCCGCTATCTCTGGCAGCGCTGTAATCTCCGGGCTTAGAGACAAGAGGATTGCGAATACCGGTTGATGAGATCCAACACACCTTGAGGGTGATCTTATACCGTGACAGAAAAGCACTACTAGTAACCCTTCCCAATACCCTTTGACTTGTCAAACTAAACCTGGGCTGAAGGAGATGGTGGATTTCAAGAAGTTCTATGATACGGTACTTTCGCCCATTTCCCTCCTTCTGGGAGCCATTGGCTGGCATAATGCTATAACATACTGCACCGTGCCACACGGCATCATACCGGTATCACAGAGCTGGGAATCACGTCACTGACCCACTGACGGATTATCATAGGACAGTGAATAAATAAATAGGATGGAGGGAGCTCTAGCTATTCCAAATGGCGCCGCTTAAACCGAGGCTGCCGTGGCACTAGGCAGGTAAGCTATTGCAACAGTGATTGCAGTTTATCCCATGCATGAAGCAGTACGAGTACAGCACATCAGCAAGGACCTACCCCCCCCCCAGTACGAGTGTCATATCATACACGGGCTCACAATGCAGCTGGATTAAGCTTATCAAGCGGGGAGATGCTGTGGCTTTCGTTACGTTGTGTTCCCAAGTGATCGATATAATGTTATTATAATAATATTATTATGATAGCTTCACTTGATTTACCGGGCAGATGAGAAGTTCTCGTGTACCATGATATTATAGTGTCTACCTGATAATTCGTAGATTTTTGGTGCAGTTAGGATAAGGGCGATGATGATGAGAAACGGGAAGGACGGTTGGGATCCCCCCTGCCTTTCTCTGCGGGAATGTGGTATCATACGATCCGTTGTTAACAGGATGGAGGGGTAAGTTATCGTGAGGTAAGAGCGTTTAGGGGTATCATGGCGACCTGGTTGGTTCGGTAAATATATGCTTGTGGCAGCCCAAAGCTTATTTACGGTACGGTAGCGTACCCGGGTAGCTATAATAACTACGGTAGTCATCGTGACCTTATTACAAATTAGCGGGAATGGGGAATCGTGGATCAAAGCCCGATAACCACAAACCCCTCGAAGCCCCCTCCCTCCCCCCCCACATCACAATGATCACATTAACATCGGACCTAACGCCCCTCTTGGATGGGTGGCTTTTTTTTCTTTTCTTCTTCTCTTTGCCCTGTCTCGTTCTCGCTTTGCATGAGAGGGCGTGTGGGAGTTGTAACATAAAAGTTGGAGACTAAAAGTGTTTGATGTGGCTCGAGAGAGGACAAGCCTTTTCTATTATAGGTGTGAAACCAGGGATTGGGCAGCCGCCCGAAATGCGTGTGAGGCAGATCACACATACTGTACGTCGAATCAGAGAGCGCCGCAAACCCCGGGAAGAGCGAGTAAACGGCTGCTGCCATCCCTCTTCCCTCATCTGTCTCCTCCTCGTCCATACATTCCTGACACCCACCATTCCCCTTCTGACGAAAAAGGTTAATTTTTTCGTTCTTATTACAACCTGTAGACCCAAAGTATGGGTGGGTTTAACTGGGGGTTAGAACCGCGCTCTTACCTCTACCATCACACACTTCACTTGCAATCCTCCTACTTTTCCCGTTTTTTTCAGGTCTTTGGTATTCCGCTTAGCGCACTTCACGCCGCCCCAACAGTCGAGGAGTTTTGTCCTGGCCGCCGCCGCTGTGGAGCGTATTTTGGTATCAAGCTACCGCCTGCTGATATTCCTACCTTACCTGCGTAAAGTAGTGTATGGCACGCACGACATAGCGTATGCTCTCCTCAACCACACGCCCAGGTACCCGTACCTAGCTACCCAAGCACATATGATACACTTCTACCCCTCGACCTCTGCAGACACTTAATCGGTCGGGCAAGTCCGAGTCTTTACGCTCCATCGCACTCACACCGCACCTCCATACCAGTATCTTAAGAAGGTGGACAAATACGGCACATACAGGGGAAACGATCATACCCCCCCCTCCAAACCTCAGACTCCTACCCTACCTTACCCCTCCCTCTTTCTTACCCCCCCCCCCCCTCTCCCAACCATCCACTTTTATTGGTCTTTTTACTCCTTCGAAGCCAAATTCACTTTTCTACCTTTGCTTTCCTAAACCCAAACCAAACCCCCCCCCAGCTTCTCGTTAATCGACTGAACCAAACCCATATCCAATTCCTCCGTTCTGGTCTGGTCTTGGCCCCTGACCCAAGGCCTGCTTTTCCCACCTCACCGGGTCTCCATACTTTCATCGTTTCCGCCCTTTTTTATTCAGTCATGTTAAGCTTGTCACTGCTCCGTTGTGCCTGTCCGTGCATCCAATGAAGCAGCCCCCAGCCAATTCGCAAGAAAGTTATATCAAATTTGTCACCTGCTCTTTCCTGTTCATCTCATGAATAGAATTTGTTTTTCTTTTGCTCTTCTTTTCTTTTTTTTCCCTCTCTCCTCAGATCATACACACCTCTAGACCAATTGAACAGACATCCCGACAGTTTACTACATAAAGTTCCATGAGCGCATCCAGGTCATCTTCCCGTATTATTCTGTCGGCTGGTAGCGGGTGCGGTTGTGGTTTAAGTACACCAGTTATCGTCCGCTTCTTATTTTTACATCTGCCATTATGAGTTATAAAGAGCACGAGGAGCTGTTGCTACGTTCCAAGATGAGTCTTGGTTAGTTTTGCCTTGCCCTATCTACTCTAGTTCTTTTAGTGAGGATTTGTGGTTGACATTGATTTTTTGGTTAGGTATTACGGATGTTGGGTCGGAAGCTTTGAGGTTACCGCAGGCTATTGCTCATAGAGGGTAACACTAGGCTTTTTCATAGGAGTTTCACTATCGGTATGGCTGGCTAACGGAGAGAATCGGGGACAGATTTAAAGTTCAGTTTCCCGAGAACACATTGATAGCTTTTGAAGGGGCGGCGAAGGCTGGAGCCCATGCTATTGAGACTGGTGGGTTTACTTTGAAAATCGGACTACCGAAGGTGGGGTTACTAAGATTTTTTGTGGAAATTTAGATCTGCATTTGTCGAAAGATGGTGTGGTCATGATATCTCACGTATGTCTTAATCCGAATCATGAGAGGGGACGTGTGGGTTCGGGTGACTAACTTGGTCACCAAAGGATGCAACCCTGAAACGGTGTTTTGGCGTTGAGGGAAAGCTCATTGACTACGACTATTCATATCTTAAGACTCTGCGGACATTAGAGGCCCCACATGTTCCTATGCCGACATTGAAGGAAGTTCTCGAGTTCATGTGCCAACCAGCGGTTCTAGATATATGGTTGTTGCTAGATATAAAAGCGGACAATGACGCCGAAGATATCATCCGGGAGACCGCTTCCGCGATCCATTCAGTGAATCCAAGCCAAGAGTTCTGGGCGAACAGAATAGTCCTTGGATGCTGGACACTAAACTTTTTACCAGTATGCGGACTTTCTCTCTAGAATTGGGCCTAGTTTTGCCAGAATTCAGTTTTGCTGATAATGTACATCAGTTGTGTGACTATTACTTGCCAGGGTTTCCAATTACTGTACGTTTAAAAACTCTAGTTTCTCTTTCTAAAAGGCTTATTTGGGACATTGCTAACCGTTTTTGGTGTGGGGGGCAGCACATTGGGCTTTCAATCCCTCATGCAAGGGAGTTTCTCAAACATCCGGGGGTTTCGTTCAATCTTTTCTATCCAATCCTTTCTGGTAAGAAAGGCGCAAAGTTCATGAAAGACGCCCGAGCGGCAGGAAGGAATATCTATGCGTGGACCGTGAATGACGAGCAAACTATGAGGTATACGACAATTTTCCGCAGCCTTCCCCAAGCTACTTCGGCAGGAATATAGTTGAGACTTACTTACTGGGGTCGGTTTATTAGATGGACGATTTGTAAAGAAATCGATGGTATTTTTTTCTTCTTTGCTTTCTCCCTTTAATTGCCTTCTCGGGGGTACGATTTGACAATTAAATAGCGATTTGCACCGACGACCCAGTCAAATTTCTTGAGTAAGTTTTCTTTTTCTCCCTGATGCCGTTAATGTCACATGATCGAGCTTTATCGCTTATAAGACGCCTCTATACATTCAGCGTCTGTAGCGGCTACCCAGAGGACTGCTCTCCGGAGCAAATAGCCCTTCGAAAAACTTTACAGATCCTAGTCATGCAGTTTTTTGCTTGGTTCAGATCCGTTGGCTTCCGATATCGTTACCGATTTAAACTAAAAAATGAGAAGAGAATTAGGCTCTTTCCGTAAGTATACTTATTAATTATCATTTTCTATAAGGTAAGGGTATCGTGTTAGTATTTGTATCCTTTTCATTTATATACTTGTATCATTGCCTGCACACAGGCTTCCTGTTTTTTGGGGGGTATTTTCACAAATTTTGGGTGTTTTGTTTGTGTTATTTTTTTTTGTGGATTTCTTCTCTATCATCTGGCGCCTCGGGGCGCAGGTTTTACAGCGAGATGTTGGCATTAGATTAGTATAAGAGTGCGGCTGCAAGCACCGGCACTAGTATACAGAGACGTACAGTGCGATACAGAAGGGGCGGGGAAAACCTAGATCTATTCAGCTTTCTATGAAGGCTGGTGTTACTACTATTGATGTTGGTGTAGAAGGCGAGGGAGAATTTACTTAAGTGGGGCTTGTATTGGGTTTTTTTTTTGTTGTATTAAATTTTGTACGAGTGCTCTGGTTCGGTATAGGTATAATACAGTACAGCATAGCTAAACCTTCGAGAGGCTATTAACTTTAGTCTATATATCAAAACGCCTCAGCTCCCAGACGTCTCCAAGAATAGGGCAGGGCCCCAAGACATTCAATGCTGAAGCACCTAACTTACTGTTATGGAAGGGTTCCTTTTTTTTTCTTTTTTCTCCTTCAATAGAAGTTCCCTTACAGAGAGAGAGAGAGAAGCGGTAACTTGCGCAAGGCTTGAAGGAGGGAATGAGAGTGTGAGTGGTTGAGAGGCGCTAGAGATTTAGTTATGATATCTTTTAAGGTTAGGGCTAGGCCAACAGAGCCGACGAGGTCGTCGTCACACTTTGAGCAAGTAGCGGAAGGCAATTGGGTAGACGAGTATCATAACCACTGACGTTGTTTAATAAATAATATTGGGACAAAAGATTTATTAACTTGACTTGGTTGCCCGTTGTTCGTTTCAGACTCACTCGTATTTGCCAAGAATACCTCTCTGAGCCTGGGATCCAGATAAGAAACAGAGCTAAACTACAATAGGCTTCGCTGGACAAGTTAAGATAATTGCGGGCACTAGTTAGTGGGATCCAGGAAGCTCGCTCAAGCCATAGTCTATCGCCTCAGGTAAACACTATGTCCTCCTCGAAGTATAGTATTTTGTCCCTGACTACGGTGCGGGAATTAGAGGCCTAACGGAGATAGTGAGCGTTTATAGTACGGTGCCGGTAGTCTTGCTACGGGCACCGTGTCCAACCAAATCTACCCCGCCAAACCAATTTCAACCCCCACCAACATCAACCCCAACTTTAACTCCCATCCTAATTCACCACCACCACCACCACCACCACCACCACCACCACCATCCCCAAAAATCAGAAATGGCGCCAAAACCCATCATCGCCCCCTCAATCCTCGCCTCCGACTTTGGCAATCTCGCGCACGAGTGTTCCCGAATCATCAAATCGGAGGGCGCAGACTGGCTACACATCGACATAATGGACGGGCACTTTGTCCCGAACATCACCATCGGTGCACCCGTGGTAACCTGTATCCGCCGCAGCGTGGACAGAAGCGAGGATTGGGAGAAGGGTGTTTTCGACTGCCATATGATGGTTGCTGAGGTATTCTCTATTTTCCTCCCCCGTAAGCGGAGATGTGCTAACTAACGGGATGGCGGAGCATAGCCGCAAAAATGGCTTCAAGACTTCAAAGATGCCGGGTGTGATCTTTACTGCTTCCATCACGAAGCGGCGGAAACTTCGAAGGATCCCAAGACCCCGTCTACGGAACTAATCAAGAATATCCATGCGTTGGGGTTGAAGGCAGGTGTTGCGATTAAGCCTGGTACACCGGTTGATGTTTTGTATCCGCTTTTGGAAGGGACTGGGGAGAAGCCTGATGTTCGTTTTTTTCTTTTATTTTCTTCTCCTCCTCCTTACTTAACTCGCCTTCCCCCCCCCCCCCCCACCTATCTGTCCTTCTGTGGGCTAATTTGGGTTATATAGATGGTACTGGTAATGACGGTAGAACCGGGCTTCGGGGGACAAAAGTTCCGCCCCGAGTGCATGCCTAAAGTACAGGCTCTCAGAGAGAGGTATCCGGAGCTGGATATCGAGGTTGATGGTGGGCTGGGATTGGGAACTATCGATCAGGCGGCGGAGGCAGGCGCAAATGTGATTGTTGCAGGGACGGCGGTGTTTGGGGCGCAGGACCCAAAGGAGGTTATTAAGAAGCTTAGGGAAACGGTGCAAAGGAATTTGCTCAAGTAAAAATAAGAATAAAAAAGAGAGGAGGGTGGTCGTGGTTCTTTTTTCTTCCCTTTTCTTTTTTATCTCTTCCTTTTCTTCCCCCCCACCTTTCCCCACTTCCCAGGAAGGCGCCTCCCCCCGAATCAGGTGCCTCGCCTTATATAGGCCGAGCCTTGGTGCTAGTTGGTTGGCTTTTACGATTCTAATTTATTGATTGAACTTTTGAGGCGAACTATGTATTGTACAGTAGAAGGCTGAGGAATATATATAAAATAAAGGATACCGCTATAGGCGTGGAAAGGGGCTCGGCCGGGGTTCAGGTGTTTATCGCTTCCTGACTCTTGCCCATTTGTTCTTCTTCACCATCCCACCTTTACCCATCCTAGCTCTCTGTAACTCCATCTCTCGCTCAGCCTGTTTCAACTCAGCCTCTCGGTGCCTGCGAGCTTCTAATTCCCGCTCCTTCCCTTCCCTCGCCTTCTGCAATTTCCTCCTAGCAAGCGCTTCCTCCTTCCTCCTTGCCTTCTCCGCCTCAATTTCCCCACTGCTCTTCCTCCTCCTTCGTAGCTTCTCCTCAGTAGCCTTCTTTTTAGCCTCAATCTCCTCAACCTGCTCCGTCCTCATTCTATTAAACCTCCTCTCGACCATCTCCTTCGTAGTCCCAAAATAAACCTCAGGTCGAAACCCTCTCGCCTCCTCCTCCCCATCTACAAACACCACGTGTTTCCTTCCTGCTCCCGCTCCCACATCCTTACTCTTATCTTTCAACACCAACCTCTCCTCCAACCTCTCAATCTTCTTCCTCTCCACGGCGCTCTGTAACCGCACGTATCCTGCGTCCTGTGTCTTTAACAACTTGACCACGTCATTGCTGAGCGAGCCTTCGTCCTGCCGCGGAGCGACGTGGATCCCGCCGTCCCGCGTACGGGAGTTGATCATTGCGAAGTAGAATTCATCGGGGTTGCGTTGCGTGGCCTTCTGCCGGAGGGTCTTGAGTCTGGCCTTTTTGATATTGAAGTCGCGGGCTCGCAGGACGTAGTCTTTTTTCTTCTCGAGGAGACCATATTTTTGGCGGGAGGAGGGTTGGGAGCGCTCTTTGTGATTTCGCCGCTGGGTATTGTTGGTTAGTATGGCAGTGAAGAGGGGAGGGAGAAGAGGGGGGTTACCTGGATGGCGTTGCGCATGGGAGACATGTTTGGAGACTTTGTTTATTTGTATCGTGTGTATCGTGTGTGTGATTACTAGGGGGTATGAAATTGAGTGAGTTTGGTGGCAGAGCTCAAGATTGGCTGGAGAGAAGCACTAGTACCAAGGTGTGAAAATTGAGCATGGAGTAAAGAGGGGTTACCCGGATTAAATAATTAAATTTTGTCAATCTAACTTTATCGATCTTGGCGCTGTGCAACCTGGCAACTTGGTGACAGTCGTGACAAGAGCTTTCTCCAAGCACTAACCACCAGATGCAATAATGTCCATAGCTACCACCGCAATCTCACAAGACTCCCGAAATAGAGACTCCCGGGTTGAGGATTACTTGAACGACAAATTTCAAACACTCGGCGATCTAGAAAGCCTCGAGGAGATCCTAAATGCCGTCCGGACCCAACAATCACAGCTTCGCACACAGGTAGGACGGAAAACCCGCAACTGGCCACCCTCCCCCTCAAAGCATCTCTTTCTAACTAACTAACCTACGGAATTCCAAAAGCTCCAAGCTGCTGAAACCCGCGCCGAGAAAGCCCACACCGCCGCCTCCGAGCATTCCCATAACCTCCTGATCCAAGCGCAACTATTCCAACAGAACCAGGACGACATCGACCGCCGTCTGCAGGCAACCACATCCTCGGACACGGTCCAAAATGCTGCCGCAAAATTCGAGGCGAGCATGGAGAAACTCCGCAGATTGGATGTGGCGAAAGGGTACGTTTCTCTGATCCTCCAAGTCCAGGAACTATCCGATGAAGCGAGGAAGGGGATCCAGAAAGATCCAAAGCTAGCGTTAGTGCCGTACAATAAGCTCCAGAGATTATCGAAGGAGTTAAGGTCCCGGCACGAAGAGATGGAGGACGCAGCGGTGCACTTGGTGGACTACGTCGAGAAGACTACAGCCCTGCTGTGGGATGAGATGAAGAATCGTCTGGCAGAGCAATTCGGAGACGCTCTGAACAAGATTGGCTGGCCGACCGCGAACGCAGACGTCAGTAACGTGCCGGACTTCGCAAGGGTCTTCGAGAAACTCCTTGTCCTGCAGGAGCCGGAGATCGAGACCGGACCCGGGGACAAGCCGTTACTACCCATGGAACTGCTGGTGAAACCGCTGGAGTTGAGGTTCAGGTATCATTTTGAGGGAGACCGTCAGACGAATAGGATTGACAAACCGGAGTGGTTCCTCTCACATTTATCGTCGCTGGTCACGACGTATACTCCGTTTCTGCTATCTGCTATACAACCGTTACTCACATCCTCGGCGAATCCGAGGATTGCGCAGCGGGATGCGGTCAATGAGTTTGTTACCGCTTTGCTCCCCGTGCTCCGGCGGAAGATACACCACTTGCTCCCGCAGATACTCGACCAGGCACAGTTGCTTAGTCACTTTATTCACGAGATGATTAAGTTTGACGCGGAGCTTCGGGGGGAGTTTGGATACATGCCATATGGATGTGCGGATGGGGAGTGGAAGGGCGTTACGCATGAGGTGTTGGTTGTTGAGGGTGGGTTTGTGGGGTGGATCAAAGTTGAGAAGGAATGTTAGTATCTGCGCGATTCATTTGTGAGGGCTGAGCTGATGGGGATTTCGTAGTTGCGCTATCGAGATATCATAATATTCTAGATGCGGAAGACGCCTGGGTTATCGATTATGAAAGCGTTGAGCCGAAAGAGACGAAACCTACAAAGTCGGCTATTCGGGTAAGGGATTTGTTGGAGACTGTTACCGGTATACCCTCTCTTCCTAGATGTTACCCGAGGGTTCGTTTGTTGATCTTGAGTTTGAACAGATCGATACCGGCCTTTAACCTCGTTCACACAACGACTTCGCTTCTTGATTGATATACAGATCTCTATTCTGGATCAGTATCATGACAGACTTCATTCCAGTATCGAGGCGTTTAAGATGCTCTCCTCATCGATTGCTCGAGCGGTTCATGGGACTAGTAAGGAGGAGGTACAGTCTCTTACTGGAGTCGGTGGTCTGGAGAAACTTTGTAAAGTTTATGGGAGTGCTATGTTCCTAGAGAATTGTATGAAGGATTGGGGTGAAGATATCGTAAGTCTACAAATTGGCACTGCGTAATATGCCCAGACTAATTAGTGACAGTTCTTCTTAGAACTATGGGAAGAGCTACAAGAGCGTGCCAGGAAAGCACAACGAAATAACGCGACTCAGAACCTAGCGGGAACTATGAATGTCCAGGAGGTTGCGAATCTCACAAGTAGTACCGTGGCTTCCGGAGAGGAGGATGGCGCACTATTCGATGAGACTGCAGGCTCCTACAAGGCTCTCCGGACCACAACAGAAGACATGATCATCGATCTGTTAATTGGAAGCATCAAAGAGGAATTAAGAGGTTATTCTAAAATGTCAGCCCCACCCCCTCCCCCTCCGCCCTTACGCTACTAACTCCAAGCAAACAGAACACTCTGGTCATCAATAACCTCCGACCCCTCGATCCCAAGCACTATATCCCCAGAAATGGTCCAGCCCGCAACTACTACAAACACTTTCCTCTCCTTCCTCTTTAAAACCGTCGCGCCAGCAGTCTTCAAGCGGGTATACCGCAAGTTCGCCGCCGGAATCCAGGCTTACCTCTGGGACAACATACTCATGCATAACCAATTCTCACTTGCTGGTGGTAAGCAATTCAGTGCGGATATTTACGAGTTGTGGAATGTTTCTAGGAGGTATATCGGAGACCCTGAAGCCTCAATGAAGAGGGTTAGGGCTGCCTGTGTGTTGCTCACGCTTGAGGATGGGCAGGAGGAGGGGAGGCTAGGGTTGAAGGAGGTTGTGCAGAGGGTTTTTGAAGATAATGAAAAAGCACGGGTAATATTAGAGGAGTTGGAGTTGGTTGGATGTGTTAGTACCAGTGAAGCTAGGGGGGTGTTGCAGAGGAGGGTTGAGGCGTGGGCATAGATGGGCTGTCATCTACTTTAGCCTTTCGGGCACCGTGTTTCTCTGTTTATTTATTTCACAGCAGCTTAAGAGAGGAGCATGTGGCGTTGAATCTACAACTCTAATCGTTCGTCCAAGAGGGTCGTGTGCAAGCACAACTTAACATTTAACTTTATATCCCTGAGACAATGAAATAATGAAGTTTTAGAAATCAATAACATTATACACTCAATTCGTGGTTACAAAAGATTTTCCGTAGAGACCCCAATAAATTGTCACCCAGTGCAAACGTTCCGCGCTCAGAAGTTTGTTCAAGAGCTGCTCTGTGCGAAGAATTTACACACCCATGGAACCATGCAGGTAGCCAGTGACCCATGCACTATTCACCCTAAATATCTCCGAGCAATGTTCGTGGGGCATCTTATGAACCCTTCTTCGCTTATCGTCCCCACCAAACACAGACACGCAACAAGTTTCATTCCACCACCAATCACACGAGCAGTTACCAGTTACCCAATAAGATCATACTCGTAATCATGTCTTCCGATAATATCTACGCCATGGTCGATCCAGAAATATTCGCAGCGGTTCAGGAACAGATTGAGAGGGATAGTCAAGTTAAGGAAGTACTTACTCCCCACCACCACCATCATCGCCGCCTGGACAAGCAAAACAGGCTTTGGATAGTACTAATGAGTGTAGGACATCCGCGAGGCTTTAAAGATAATTGATAAAGAAGTCCGGTCAATCACTTCCACCCTGTCAAGAGTTCACATCGTCTCCCCGCAGCACGGCAATTCCTCCTCCCCCTCTTCTACTTCTATCCGCTAGCTATGCGCAATCACTAACAAGAGCAAAAGTCATTGAACTAACCACCGCCGCCGATGAAGGCTTCAAGCGCCTCCGAGACAGCATCCAAGGCCTTATCAGGATCGTTAAGGATTATCCCTACTACAAGTACAACGGTATCTGGTCCAGGGATATACAGAACGTGACATTCCTTGTGCTTTTCCAGGGCTGGTTGCAGCGCAGTTATGCCCCTGGAAACGCGGAGAATAGCCTTTTGACGATCGAGGAGGTTGGGGGTGTTCTAGGGATTCCGGTGAATTTGAAGACGGAGGACAAGTTTCATTTGACCATTGAAGAGTATTTGCATGCTGTGCTTAGTCTCGTTGAAGAATTGGTACCTTTTTTCCTTTGTTTTTCCCCTTTCTCCCCGGAGTGGAGGGCTGTGGCTAATATGGGGATGAAGACTCGTCTTACCACCAATGCTGTTACTCAACATGACTTTTTACGTCCCCAAATGATCAACAGATTCATCAAGGATATTCATTCTTCCTTTCAGGTCTTGAATTTGAAGAATGATTCGCTCAGGAGGAGGGGGGATGGGTTGAAGTATAATGTGAGTTTTCTCCAAGGTCGGCGCCTGGGGTGATGTTGACGAGTGAGGGTGCAGGTCAAGAAGGTGGAGGAGGTCAACTACGACCTTATTCTGAGGAACCTAATCCCTACAGCTGCCGATGAAGAGGGAACTGAGAAAATGGAGGATGTCAAGGGACCATCGGGGCAGCAGGAGTAGTGCAACGGTGGTATTGATTCTTATATCAAAAAACTCGTTGCACAGAATCAGAGCTGTTACGATAGAACAACCCCCTAGATCATCTGACATGAAGCGCTTTAGAGGTGATATGTGGTAGAATATTACATGAAGCTGGGAGTGCATGTCGATCCTCGTTTACAACAATTAAGCCCATCCGCAGCAACCATATCCTAGATACTAGGGAGAAGGCACTATGTCGGTACTCTTTTCAAATCCAGGCATGATATCCACGGGTTCCCCGAGATCGCGGGGGAAATCCAGCCGGGTACGACACCAACAGATGTGTGTGCCTTCCTCTTAGTAGCCCCCATAATGCATACAATTCGTTTCCTCCACTCGGAGCACAGCGGAGGGAAATATGGGACACTAACATTAAATAACTAACCAGAAGTAGTACGGTATCCGCACAGCCAGTAACACGGTCCACAAAACCCCATATAATCACGAGTGATACCCAATGATCCACATTGATACGGGTACCCGACCGCACTTACATGTGTTACCCTGCTTACCACATTCATAAACACATGCCGATAATCCCTTAAATTAACCCTGAGCTACCGGTATGAATTCAATTGTAAACATTGATGCCCCTCACCAGTGTACTGTATCCCACTGTACAATATTCAGAGTCGAGCCAAAAGTCCGAGAGTTTTAACGGCGGAGTTTTACCATTTAAAAAAAAATCCCTGAGCTATTATACCCCCACATTCGCGGTTTCTGTTTGTCCCCATCAGCCGCCCCTTGTTTAGTTGTTAGTTCAGGGCACCTCCTGAGTCCTGACCACGGTGTCCCTGTCTAACCCGCCATTCTATCCGTCATTCTATTATCCGTCAGTCACTATAACCCACGCCCGTGAGAACGCAACCCCGATTCCACAGTATTACGACATAACCCTACCTTACAGCAATTCATTGCCAAGAAGAAGAAAGAAAAAAAAACTCGTCATTCAAATGGGGTGTTTCACGAGGCGTTTGTGGATAGCGGTTTCGCTAGTGTTATTATTCTTTTCCGTGCTCGTTTCAGCGAAGGAGAAGAATGTTTTGGAACTCACGAGCCGAGAGGTTGAGGGGCTGTTGCAGGTATGCTTTCTAGCAGACTTTTCTGGAAGGTGAGTATGGAGAGGCTGCTAACGCGGAGTTCCTAAGGAATGCCCGCTCGTACAAAAATTGAATCATGAGCGCCTCTTGAATAGTCCTGAGACGTCGAGTCTTATGAAGAGGATCTTCACGATACTGTTTCCTGCGGGACCCGCGGTGAATAGTTTGTTGGCTACGGCGTATATTTCTGGACCTCCCAGTGAGTTCCTTTCTTGCTTGGTATGATGAGAGAAGGTGGGAGACTTGCTGATTGGATTGAAATTGGGGGGTAGATTTTCTGTTGGCACTCGTTCCTACAAACATCGATCCCTCCAGTCTCTCCGTCATGGTAGCTTTTGCCGTTGGGGGTTTACTGGGAGACACGCTGCTACACTTGATCCCGCAGACCTTCATGGGAGAGCCGCATGGTGATGGAGCGCACTTTGTCATGCTCGATCCCAAGCGAAACGCACTGCTGGGATTGTTTATATTCGTTGGGTTCGTCACGTTCGTTGCTATGGATAAGACTATGCGCATCTTGGGCGGTGGGGACGGGCATTCTCACTCGCACTCTCACACCCACGAACACTCTGAGGATACGAGCGCTAGCTCCAGCACCGACTTGGGGGACAAACTCGGCGATGTGAAGAGCCGCAAGGGCAAGAAGTCCTCCACCTCCACCGACAAGAAGAAGAAGGGCGCCATAGCGAAGAAACCCGAGCCAAGCAACTCCATTAAGCTCTCTTCTTACCTCAACCTCATCGCCGACTTCTCCCACAACATCACCGACGGCCTTGCTATGTCTGCTGCCTTCTACGCTGGTCCCATGGTCGGCGCGACCACTACCGTCGCCGTTTTCTTCCACGAGATCCCGCACGAGGTCGGTGACTTTGCCCTCCTTGTTCAATCCGGCTTTACAAAGTGGCAGGCCATGGGCGCGCAGTTCTTCACCGCTGTCGGCGCCTTCTTGGGAACATTCATCGGCATCGCTATTCAGACATATTCCGCCTCTGGCGCTGCGGATGAGGCTGTCGGTGGTGCAGGGCCCGATGCTGGGATTTGGGGCACTGGGTTGGCAGCAGGGGATTTGGTGCTGCCCTTCACAGCTGGTACCTTCTTATATGTGGGCTTTAGTGTGATTCCCGAGTTGCTGGAGACTGGGAAGAATAAGGGGGAGGAGGTTAGGAAGTCGATTACTCAAGCGTAAGCTCCCCTTGGTAAAAAAAGAGGCCTGCCACTAATTGGTAGCGTAGTATTGCGATGGCTTTGGGATTTGGGATTATGTTTGCGTGAGTTCCCCGGATTTGACTTTTCCCTTGAGGAATACTTGTTGGTGCTAACTAGTTTCCATAGCATCTCTTGGGCTGAAGGTTAATTTTTTCAACATCTTACCACCCCCCCCCCCCCCAACACCAATCTTTGGGACAAGATATTAGAACGTTATAAGTAGAGCTTTTCAAAGCAATGTTTATTTATTTTAAAAGCAAGCAACCCAAAAAGGAGAAGATGGAAGCAAAGGGACTCAACTGATATCCTATTACCTACCTTATGATATAACCCAAGTTTTATAACCCTTAATTCATAGCATTCCGATTCGCACAAAACTCCCATTGAATAACAGAAACAAGAACGCTTTCCCCAATCGTCATACAATCCACCATCACTCCTCATCCCCAAGTGCCCTCCCATTAAGCATACCATCCGTCCGCCTCTTCTGTCGACGAAAGTACCCAGCAAGTGTACCAAACAAGCCATAAACCCACCCACCACCAACCAATATCCCACTAATAATATTAACTAATCTATGCCCCCCCAGGTTCCACATTAGCCCTAGC
>Ga0307507_10001221_pt1 | contig 57337 bp, 16 predicted proteins | sample 7_EM_MG_FD_207223 | JGI IMG/M metagenome (GOLD analysis project Ga0307507, IMG submission 207223) | Populus trichocarpa ectomycorrhiza microbial communities from riparian zone in the Pacific Northwest, United States - 7_EM | ecosystem: Host-associated > Plants > Roots > Unclassified | place... | reverse complement strand
GGGTCTAAAATTAAACTGGTTTTTATATTTATTAGCTAGCAGTAAATACGAGAGCATTAATATACCTTATTTTTAAATTTAATTTTTAAATTATTGTCCTAATTGTCCTAATGGTCCTGATTGTCCTAATTGTCCTAATTTTCCTAATTGTCCTAATGGTCCTAATGGTCCTAATGGTCCTAGAGGTCCTGGAGATCCTAATAGTCCTAAAGGTCCTAGAGGTCCTAGAGGTCCTAGTAATCCAAGCAACCTCCTAATAGGTTCCTAATAGGAAGCTAAGTATAAGTGTCTCCTAGAGCTCCTAACAGCCCTTATAGGAGCTGTCAAAAACCTATTAGTACTATTAGAAGGCATAAACATTTTCCTAATAAGGTGTAGATAAGCTTTGCGGTTTTCTAGTTACTATATACTAGATATAATTGGTCCTAGAAATTATTATCGCGATTAAGCTATAGTTGCTCTAGAAAGATCGTCTTAAGTATACAGTAGTTACCATTTATAGAAGCCTTGCTCTCTATAATAGAGCCTAGGTTTATATAAGTTGTCTTTATAGATAGCAGAATATCAATCTTTAGCATATACAGATATTTAAGCTTAGTATTAGATTTAAAAATACTATTTATAGCAGCCGGATATATGCTTTAGAAAGTATCTATAATTACAAAAATAGATATCCAATTTTAAACGCTATTATTATTATTATTCATTGCTTAACGTCCGATTCGGATCCCTGTTGGGCCCACGCGGACTACTCCTTATATATATGTGGGGAGAAAACTCTATTTAAGAAAACCCCGTGATCCGTCTCCCTACCTTTTGGGGCTCGCTTGCAAGTCGCCTGCGAGTTACCAGTGGTGCTCTACTACCTTACTTTTTGACCTCCTTAGGAACCACTACTGCCGTAATAAACCTACAGATGCGCTAGTATCACACACTGTACTCTACTCCTGTAGAGTTATTAGGGGGCGCCTATTACTCGCCCCTTTGCCTTTTATTGCTATTTCCTTTACAACCCGGAACTGGTCTAGTATATTTTAGCCAATAAGCCACTGGGTAACCGCCTTAAGGCCTTTCTATGTTAAGAGCAGTGTATTATAGTTTTCTATGCTAGCTGCTAAGAGCATTGCTTCTTGGCTGGTGTGTAAGGGGCATAACAGTATTATATATTTTGGTGTCTGTCTTAGCCAGCTATATTTGCACCTTAGGCTACCTACTAGGACACCAACGCCCTTCCCCCCAGTAGGAAGTCAAAGCAGGAAGTCGTTTTATTACATAGGATCAATCCTATTGATTTAATTGGCCAGAATAGCGAAGCGAAATTGGATTACTAGCCTAATACGGTTACTGGCGCAAGGATCAAGAACATTAAAAACACGAAGCATCAAGATTCTTATTAAATATTTTTATAAAATTAAGTATATAGCTATTACGAACATATTATTTAGCCCCCCGCTTACGGGGGGTTAGGGGGCAATAAATTAGGCATTCTAACGAATTATAAATAAAGTTAATAGGTAGTAGTAGTGTAGAGTTATTAATTTATAAAGTTCTAATAGAGCCAGATTGTAAAATGTACGCGTCCCCCTTACCCAATTGTTACTTACTAACGCTATTACTAAAAGCTATACTCCTAAGCTCTAATTAAGCGCTAATGCGTTATGCGTTCGGGCGCTTACTCTATAGCCTTCCTCATAATATTTCCTGCCCTTGGCCCGCTTGGCTTCGGGTAGTTTTACTAATTTTTTAGGTAAGCTAATTAAGTCGCGCTTGCGACGCTTTTTGGTCTTACCACCTATGTGCTCTGCATTAAGCTTTAGCTTCTTTAGCGTTACCATAGCAGGCTTCTTACTGGTTCGTATGGTAGGCTAGGCGGCGAGATTAAGGCGTCTGCGGTTTATACGCAAGCTATCCCATCGCGAAGGCTCCGTAGGCATATAAGGGAGAACTTTAGATTCTTCCTACCAGCTACTTTCTTAACTGTCTTCGCTTAAGTATGCTTCCGACGGGGAGCTTAGGCTAATTTTAGGTAATTTTAGTAGCGACTTTAGTATGCTTGGCCTGGTTTCCCTAGTAGAAGGCATTTCCAATATAACCTATACTGGTTGAACACTAATCTCCTAAACGCCGCCTACCGACGTAATGTTGCTGGAGGTAACTACCTTGCTTCCTTTTACTTCCTACTCTTAATAGGCTGTAGGCTTTATGTTTAAGCATATATTAAGTAGCTCCTATACTTGGATAGCTTTATAGAGCTCCTATAGTAGTCGCCGTCGTACCTACAGCTTAAAGGATTTAGCTCGCGAATAGGCTAGTTTTTTTGGTAGAGATTTTAAGCTTTCCCCTACCACATTCAAGGCTTCATTTTCCGTAGAGGGAGGCATAGGCTCTTTAGGTGCATTTAGCTTTACCCATTTAGGCTTTATAGGAACCTTAAAAGCCTTATAAGGTAGGTCCCTAATAGCCAGGGACTCTTATAATAAGGAAACAAATTTAGCTAACCAGAGTTTAATCGCCACCAGATACTGTTCCTGCTTATCATAGTTAAGATCCTCCAAGGCATTAACTACACAGAGCATAGCAAGCCTGCCACGGTCTACTGTAGTCGGTAATTTTATCACTAACTATTGTATCTATAAGTTGCCAGCGTAGCTTGGCTGCCAGTTTGGAACTGCCACGGAGGCTTAAAAAAGGAGCCACCGTGGATAAAGTAGAGTATAAGGTATAGGCACCTAATCTTCTACCATCTTAAAGAGCTTGTGTTCGCATAGCAGCCTAAATCTTACCAACAAAGTGCACTCATAATAAGCTTAATTTTTATAAGTATAAGGTAAGAACCAAAGCTTAAGGGCCTTATAATACTGCTTGGCAGTATACATAAGAGCGTACCTAGTAAAGAGCAACTTAATTCCCTTAAAGGCTTATAGGCCTATACCTAGATTTATACACCTCCCAAATAGAGGCTTGCCGTCCTCAATATCCTTCTATATTTAGGCAATGTATATAGCTCCTTTTGCAAAGCTATTGGTCTTAGCTAAGAGGATTATATCGCATCGCTCCAGTATATATTTTTTAATTGCGGCAAGAGATTTCCGCATGCTCATCGTCGCCTAAGTAAAGTTCTTAATAGCTTAGTTATTTAACTCTCCACACTATATTAAATAGGCTCCCAAATTTAATAGCCTCTATATATAGCATATAACTAAATGTTCCTCTAATAGGACGTAGTAGTTCTTAATATAGACCTGGTAATCTAGCGTCATCTTTTGGAGTAAAGCTTCGCGACAATGGTCGAGTTCCTCCATGGTGGCAGCCTGTAAATATGGCTATATACAATCTTTAATTCGTATGCGCCTTTTCCTATTATAGCCTCTACCCGAGCGAGCTCCAGAGTTAATCTTCTTGCGAATTACCTAAAAGGCGTGCCACTAGCAGAACTGTAAGGTAGTGGTTAATAATCTACTATCTGGGAGAGCTGCGCGTAGGCCTTTACCAAGGTCGGCCACCACTACTTTTGGCGGCTGGGCCTCTAGCCAATGCACCCTAGCGCATTACTTAATAAACCACTGCCACACTCTAGCTAACTCAGCCTTTATATATAAGTATGCAGCAGTAAAACTACTACCGTAGTTAGTGACTCCTGTTATAACCCCAAGCAAAAGGCGGGTGCTATTGGTATTAAAAGTCGCGTCAAGCTGAATTAAAAAGTTAGGAATAAATCGCCTAGTAGCAACCCTTTGCTCTAGAAGCCAGAATATAATTTGCTTAAGGTTCCTATGGGTTTATTAACCTGCTGTAAATTAGCTAGGGTAATAAGGAATTTTTCCTAAGGCTGTAGAATTTTTAACGATATAAATGTGCCTACTAATTTTGTATTCCCTATTAATTTTGGCAAGAATACCACCAAAAATAATAGGGAATATAGGAAGAAAAAAAATAAAACAGCATTAAGTAAATATAAATATAAAACTTACTAGATAGATTATTAATATTATAAGTATACCTTGCACGCCAGTTATACCCAAGTTCCGTTAGGGCTTCTTTAATACTATTTATATGATCTTTAAAGAGCTCCTTATTAAGATCTAACTGTGCGCGAAGGTTGTAAAAGGTTTGCTTCTTAATCTTAAGCTAGCTTAATGTAAGGACCTTACCAGCTTTATAGTATATATATTCTTTATAGATAAGATTAATTAAGGCCTTAATCGCCGTTTATACCTCCAGCTGATGTACTCTATAGCTTTGGTAACTCATTAGATCTAGGCATAGGGGGTGGATATATTTACCCTAAACTTTAAGAGTTTAATGCCGTGGCCCATCCTTATACCGCTAGTTTACTAAAACGTAGCCAATTTGAATAGAATGTAGGCAGCCTTTACTGCCAAACTTTATATTGTCCCGCTTTCTCCTAGACTTATAAGTGGCGGTAGCATTGAGTCGTTAACTTGGCCAAGGCTCCTTCTTATAGTGGATGCATCGCAATAATACATACTCGTTCCGCCTGCTTAAGTCAACCACGTATATAAAGCCTTGAAATAGCGACCAGTTATGCAAGCAATCTTCTACATTAGCGCGAGTAGCAAAGGCCTCGCCGCTTTGCGGTGGATATTAATAGGCGACTAGTATATTACTTATAGCGCTCTAAATAACCTTAACCTTTTCCTTGCCTATAAGAGGATGCGGTACCCACTCGGGGATATATAGCATTGGCTCTGCGGCCTTCCCATTATAGGCTTTTGGTATAGTAACCTTAAGCTCAGATTTGGGTAAGTTCTGGCCTAGTAGAGGCCTTATAGGAGTCTAGAGAGGGGGGGTAGCAAAGCGGAGGTAAGCAAGTTCATTTTCCAAAGTAGGCGACTAGCCATAATTAGAGCCCCTAGAGTTATTTACCAACAGATCTTGCGTACTATATAGAGGGCTAGATGGCATTAATATAGCTAGATATTCAGGCTTCTAACCCACAGGGCTTAATTTTATATACATTAACTCCTTCCATAGTAAAGGGCTTAGAGTTTGGGCCCATGGCTTAAAGGCTCCAGGCCGAGTCGGCTGTGGCGCAATACAGGGTATTAAAAAAGGGGAGGGCGTAGGAATAATCGCGCCCGCTAGAATCTCTGGTGGTGTAAAGGGACCAAATCTAGAAGGTAGCACGTCGTCTAGCAAAGGGTGTTCATCCATATACTGTCTTATATGGGCGTCCTTATCTATAAGAAGCTTTTGCTTTCGGGCTTACTACTACTCCTGCTTAAGCTTCTCCTGATCGTATATCCGGGCTAGATTCTCTCGGCGGTTCTAGGTAGCCTGCTGTACTAACTAAGGCCATCGGCGACCCTTTAGAGGTAGTATAATCTCTCTTAATAGAGGGCTTGGAGTTTGGGCGTGCTTAAGAGCCTCCGCATAGCTCTATAAAGGTGTACTATATCAAGAATTAGAAAGCGCGGGGAAGTCCTTAGGGCTGGCACCCCTCCCTATTACACCACCGAAAGGCTGTAAATTATATTATAAGGCTGTAAAAGTAATAGGAGTACTAAAAGCAAAGGCTGAAACAAATTAGGATTAATCTATATAAGGAATAGGGTGCATACAGTTATCGTCAGTGGGTTAATCGGTAGGGGCATCACATGGCTTTAAGACGCGTATTGGAACGCGCTCTCCTACGCCTTAATTCTAAAGCTAGTTGCTTAGGCACATTATTTCTAAAGTGATAGAATATCAGGGTAGTATACTAAGCCGCTTTTGCGAGAGCTGGGATAAGCGTAGATAACGGTTTGGTGCTTAATTAAAATAATCCTTGTTATGGTAAGGATGTTAATTACAAAATATTGTTGTAGGTGACGCCAAAGCTCCAACCATGCTCGGAGCTTCGGCGCCCCGCTCTGGCCAATCAGAACGGGGCTTGGCGCCGGTAATAATACCACTTCCTGCTTTGACTTCCTACTGGGGGGTAGGAGGTCGCTAGGACACCTACCTAGTAAAGCTAATCTTTTAGTTCTATTATTCCTGTTTTTAAGAGTGTTGCTATTGTATTTTCTGCCTTTATTAGGCCCTCTTGGAGCCCTTAGGTATTTACCCCCTATAGCGTTACCTATGCTATGGCTTAGGTTCCCCTTGCCTAAGTCTGCCTCTATACCTTTAACTCCCATTTGTCTCTCCAGCGTCGGTCCAACCAGTATTGTATTGCGGTAGATGGTTTTCTAGTACTCTTTTATGCTCTACTTTGGCTCCTTTCTCTCCCTTACTGTTGTCTTTACTGGCCTCTTGCACGTCTCCCTTCCTCCTCTATATAGGCCTAGGCCCTAGCGCCGCACTATTTTTCTTCTGCTTTCTCCGCCTGTTTTTCTAATATATCTTCCCTACTTTGGGGTTGTTGGTTCCTTCTCCTATAGGGCACCCTAGGGTCCCTCTATAGTTTGTTTAGGCGTGTCTTAATATACTTTATAACGTTAGAGTTATGTTCCTTTTACACCCTTTACATTGCATCGGCTTTAATATATAGTTATAGGGGGGGAATATTGGCTTCCTTCTTAAGTAGTGCTGTGGCCGTTCGCTTATACCCGCCTGTTATACTCCTAAGGCAGGCTATTTAGACCTTTTGGAGTAGTTTAAGGAGTAATTTAGGGGGGCCTTTCTCGGTTTCTCCAGTGGCCTAAATGCTAGATCCATACGTTATGGTTGGCCAGATAACTGCTATATATAGTAGGCGTGACCTCTAGAAGCATGGACCCTATATAGAATTAACGATCCTGGACATGGCAATATACTATGCTTGGCCCTTACGGGCCGCTTGCACCGTATGTGCGCTCCACTGGAGCTTGCTGTCTACCCACACTCCCAATACCCTTAGGCCTTGAACCGGTTGACCCCCAAAGCCTTAGATATAAATTATATGCTAAAGATCTACAGATTGGTTACGTTTTCTTATAAAATAGATTAGCTGGTATTTCTCTAGTGAGAATTGGACTCCATGTCATCTTGCCCATTCTATATAGGTGTTGTGGGCTTTCTCTAGTGTCCTGCAGTTCTCTGCGGCTGTTGGCCTATATATAATTAGGTTTGTGTCATTGACGAAGCCTATCCCCTAGGTCGCCCCTTCCTTAAAGGTGTCAAGCAGGTTAAACGCTATTATATATATTACCTAGTGCCTTAGCAATATCCTTAATCTAAAGCTGCACCTAGTTATATAGTATACTTTAAAGAAGGCCACTAGGGGGAATATAAGATCTATTATAAACGCTTTAAGTACAATGTTATAACTACTTAAAGAAGAGTTGGAGGAAGCTAGTTAGTTAATAAGGGTATAGTCTAGGATAGAACTAGTGGAGCCGTATAACAAGGAATGGTAAGCAAGGTTATGTAGTGTAATCTATATAATCTATAACAGAGTAGACAGAGTAGATAGAGCAGACAAAGTAATAACTTTCTTAAGTATATGGATGTGTATTTAAAGGACCACAGTCCCTACCTAGATAGTTCCTTTTCTTATAGTAAATCTTAGAATATAATTAGAGTTAACCTATTAGGCAACCACTCCACTAGTTATTATTTGTACTTATTATATTATTAACTTCCTATTTACCTATACACCTAGCCTATTAGCGAGTCTACCGTGGTATTTCCCATAAGGCTTCGTTATATATTTACTACCTAGTTATGGTATTAATAAAGTTAAACAATATGCCACCAAAAGCACCAGTTACAACGCCATCCACAGTAGCTACAACCTTAGGGTTAGGAGGAGATACTAGTATAAGAGATACAGATTCATAGCTTATTACGGTAGGTCAGTTATAGAAAATAGTTAATTAATTAACAGATAATAATTAAATACTTAAAGAAAGAATTAATGGAATTAGAGCAGCTAAGGTTAAGTTACCATTAATTAAACGGTTTTTAGAAGAAAAGTTAAAACTTAAAGGGTTCCTTACGCAAATACACCCTAAGGTTATGCAGGAGGGAGTAAAGTTGGCAATACTTATAGACCAAATGGCGTATACAGGGTTATTCTTAACAGAAAAAGCACTTAAGTGGTTTAAATCTTATTTTACCAAAATTCAAATAAATAGAATGACAACTACTAATTAAGAAGTATGGTTTATGTTTACTAACTAAAACGGGTTTATAGAAAGGCTTACGCAAATATTTAGAGACCTAGAAGTAATAACTATAGTAAAAAGGAAGCTTTAGAACCTAGTATAACGCACTTTAACAATTAAGTATATAACGCAGTTTCAGACACTTATAACTTAGGTTAAGTAGAATAATAAGGCGCTTATAGCACAGTATAAATAAGGACTTAACGCTAAAGTCTAGGACGTAATTATCCTAATAAAAGATACGGAAACTTTAAGGGAGTTAATAGATTAGTTAATTAAGATTAATAATAGGATCTATTAAAGGGAACAAGCTAAAAAAGGACAAGATAGAGTTCTATAGTTATATAAGGTGTAGAGTATGCATTAACTAATACAGAGTTATAAACTATAGAATAGTGGGCCAGAGCTAATAGACTTAAGCGGTATTAAAGAATCTAAAAGATAAAATAAGAAACTATAGAAACCTAGAGGTTAAGAATTAAGTAATTATAGGACTAAGGAGTAAAGGCTAAACCAGAGATCTTATTAACAAAGACGTTTAGGCGGACTCTATAATAAGAAGATTAGTTTAAGTTAGGAGCTTATATAAATTATAGAAAACAAGGTCACTATACTAGAGACTATAAAGGTGGTTAAAGTAATTATGTAGTAAAAGGGACCAAGTAAGGAGAACTAGGACTAGTAATAAAAAGGTTATAAGGTACTAAGGAATACTTAATTAAATATTTTACGTTTTATTATAATAACGCATGCTAAATTTATAAGGACGCTAAGTATGGCACAAGCTATTAGCCGTAAGAGCTAGAGTTATAAGAACTTAAAGGAACTAGAGAGTTAGATAAAGAATAAGATTAACTCTATAAGCTAGATTAAGATATTATAGTAATATACGGACAAAGATTAGCAATATTAATAATAGAGTTGGAGTACTTATTAATTAACAGCAATAGGGAAAAAGAGGCTAGCTAGGGGCGCTTAAACCTTAATAACGTAATAGAAGCAGAGACTAAGACCACTATAGAACGCGGATTAGTAATGGGTATTATAATACCGTTAAATATAGCATCTATTGCTTTATAAGACGGAAGGAGCAATATCTAAAGATAATTAAGTAAGTAGACAACCGCTAACGTAATTAAGGGGTCAGTGGGCTAGATAGGTTAGTAGGCCACCCCACTAAGAATACTTACTTAGAAAGGCAATTATTTCAACAACGTATTAACTTATTATAATTATATATATATTATACAGTTCTTTAACGCTCTGGGCATGTCCTAGCATTATACTTAAGCGACTAGCATACGCTATACTTTAGTAGTGCTTGTTGCCGTACCTAACTAGCCTTATTTTAAACAACCTCTATATAACTCTCCTACTTCTTTTTAATTAAAGATTAAGCCTTAGCCCTAGTAAAAATACCTCCCTTTAAAATATATAACTTCCGCTTTACACTCTTTTATTTTTAACATTAGTTCTCTATATATAGCTTCTTATTTTTATTTATAAGAAGGACAGCGTTATATATTACTAGTTGGTAACCCTTTACTAGCTAGTTAAAGGCTTGTTCTATTAGGGAGGGAGGGCTATATATATAACGCTTAAGGTATTGCTTTAGGAGGTCTATTTAGAGTTATAGCTTAGTAATATTATATGGTGTCTTTACTACCCAAACCTATTACTACTCTAATAACTTTAGAGGTAATAGTATTTATAGTTAAGTATAGAAGAGTAAGAGTATATAATCTAGCTTATATAGAACAAGGCCTATAGCTGCAAAACCGCTTTATATATTCTTCTTATAAAGTGCTTTAGCGCGTGCTTACTAGTAGAGAGGTAAGAACTCTTGCTTATTAATATAGTTTACGCTAAGGCTTATTTTCTGCTTAATAAGGCGCCTATATAATTACTTAAGGACTAAGAAGCAGCCAATATTAAGTGGTTATAGGAGGTATAATAAATAAGTAGGTATACAGAGTATAATAATTAAGTGCTCTATACAGTACTAATCAAATTTAGGAGGTATATAACTACTATAGCTATTAAGTATTAGGAGCTGGTAATAACTAACAGTATAGCCCTTTATATACCTATTAAAATGCTATAGCTACCAGAGGCCTATCTTGTTAATTATCTAGCTATTCTTACTTATACTAATTACCCAATCTAGTAGTATTATCCTATTCTTATACTAAGCTGCCTAGTATATTACTGCCTTAAAAAGAATAAGTGCTGGGATTATAAAGCCTTATATATAGATTGCCTTAATTATAGTAACCTATTTACGGTTACCCGGCTATATTATCCTTAGTCTCCTAGCCCTATCTATCCCTATAACTACCTTTACTATAGCAATTATACCTATCTAGAAGCTAGTCTTGTTAAAATTATAGGTATTATTATTAAGAATGCTATATTTAGCTCTTATATGCTATATACGTTAAAACTAGGCTTAGATTAGCTCTGGATCTTTATATTTTACTTACTAATAGTTATACTTACAGTTATATTTTAATTAAAGTGTATTATGGCGGCTAATAAAGCTTTATACCTAGGTCTTGCCTATAGAGTCTTATTTCTTATACTATAAAATTAAAAAACCTACCATTTACTATACAGTTATTACCCTTAGTGGCATATTACGTTAATCCATTAATAGAATCTATTTAGTAAGAGACTCTTCTTTAGTAGGTATAAGGAGGCGTTTTTTTAAGTTAGAATTGGGCTGCGCTAGTATACCGTTAAGGCGGCATTTAAAGGTACTTTGTAGAACATCGTAGGCTTTTACGGCAGCCCTATATAATTAAAAAAGGCCTTACTTAAAGGCTTAAATAGCTAGTTTAAGCCTTCCTTCTTTATATAAGGCTGCTTACTGTTTTGATATTGCTATAGTTAGTAAATATTGGTAAACGCGACGCGATTTAGTGGGGTGGCCCACTGACCCATCTGGCCCACTGACCCCTCGATTACGTTAGTGCTAGCTTACCACTTAATAAAGGCAAAAGGCCACAGACTTAAGATTCTCAAGACAAGATAAGAGGTAGTTAAGATTTTTAAGGCAAGATAAGATATACCTAAAAACCTATAACGGAAGAAAACTAATAGGAAAGGGTAGTAGCTTAGTTTATAAATAAATAAATAAGTATGGGATAAAGGTTTTTAGGGAACTAAAATTTCAAAGAACGAATAAGGTCTATAGCAGTTCTAGGTAAACGCGGTGTTTAGCCTAAAGGCTAAAAAATTAACATAGTAGTTAAGAAGTAAGAAGACTTCGAGGATCCTTTTAGAAGAAGAAAATTAAAGGAAAGTATAGATAAGTTTAGACAACAAATTATTATATAGCAAAAACAGAAGCTAGACTAAAGATTAGCTATACTAGGACGTATAAAGGACGGAGTACCTATATAGAAAGTTATAAATAGGCCAAGGGTAGGAACGCTAAAAGCTAAGTAGTTAAATAAACTAGAATAAGAAGAGGATCTAGGGATTTTAACTAGATTCGCAGAAAGACATACTAAAGATTGCAATAATATAGTAATAAAAAGTTCCTTATGGATAGATCGTATATACTTGCGGAACTTTACCAAAAGTAGTATTAGTAGTAAGGGAATAACAAGTAGGAAGACTTCTATATATAGCTAGACAAGAAAGTCGTACTAGACCAGCCAATATTAGAAAAAACAGATAGGTTATATTAAAAAAGCATTAATTATAATATTAAAAAACCTAGAGGAATAGGCTGTAGACTAGAGAGAGATAATATAGATATTAGTACCAGCAAACAATATAGTAACATTTAGATTAACGCGGGAGAGGTTTAAACTTAAAGATAAAAACGAACTAAGAGTTAACCTAAAGCACCTAGCGTATTACATATTAGCTTAGATCATATGTGTAGATAATACGTATAATATACATAGGACACCTAAGGATAAATATCACAAGTATCTAATAAGAATGTATTAGATAATAGATAAAAAGCGGTATAAAGATGCAAAGTATATATATAGTTAGCACCTAGTAGAAGTCCAAGAGCTAGGAAACTTAATACTTTAACTAGGAAGGTTTTTTACAGAAAAATGCCTAGGCGGATAATAGTAGTAAAAGTGCCTAGAGAATATTTATCTATAGTATATTAAAGACAAAAAGCGAACTAAGTATTAGCCGCAGAAAGACTAAGTACAGTTAAAGATTAGTAGTTAATAGTTAGGAAAGTGGAGGCCTATAGAACTAGAGGGAGCTAGTAGTAAAGCCTTAAACCCTTAAAGGAATTATAGGACAATACCTAAATTTATGAGTTAAATAGCAAGATCAGAAGTTTAAAGCCTTAGTAGATAGTAGAGCAATAAAAAACCATATATTACCAATAGCAGTTAAAAGGATAGGGTTACTACACAGACAGAAAAAACACTTATACCTATTAATAACGATTTTAGGAGATCTAATAGCCTATAGAGAAGGTATTATTAACCTTAAAACAGAACCTATTTAGTTAACTATTAAAGGAAGAGGTATTAAGATATCTTTTAATATCCTACTATTAGAAAAGGATGAGGCGATACTAGGAATACCTTAGTTATAGAAATATAATCTAAGAATTAATTGGGTTATAGGATAAGTTAATATTAGAGATACCTAATAATATAAGATGTAATAACAGACTAAGATAGTATAGTACTAAGTTAGAGCGACGTATAAAGAGACCAAGTAAGGCTTAGGTTATATACTAAAGAGATACCATAAGTATAGCAAAAGGCTATAGAGCCTAGAAAGTGAAAAGCTATTAAAGTATATAGCATAGGATTATAAAATAGAGTTAAAACCAGAAATAAGCCTAAAGTTCTTTCTAATCTATAAGCTTACTAAAACCGAGTTAGTAGCACTTAAGGAGTTTATCCAGGAGAATCTATAAAAGGGATATATTAGACTATTATAGTTATTAGTAGGTTATCCAGTGTTATTTATCCTAAAAAGGAATGGAAAACTTAGGATATACATTAACTACAGATAGTTAAACAGCATTATTAGGAAAGATAGGTATCCTTTACCCATAATTAGCGAAATCTAAGACAGGATAGGCAATGCGCAAATCTTTATAAAGATAGATCTAAGATGGGCGTACTATTAAATTAGGATTAAGAAAGGAGATAAATAAAAGACAGCCTTTAGGTTAAAGGAAGGACTATATAAACCGTTAGTTATATAGTTTAGGCTTATAAATATACTAGCGACGTTTCAGAAACAAATTAATAGTATATTAGGAGAACACCTTAATAAGTTTATTATAGTATACCTTAATAATATCATTATTTACTTAATAAGTGAACAAGAATATAAAGAACATATTAAGTGAGTCTTAAAGAGACTATAGAAAGAAAAGATGCTAGTAGTAATTAAGAAATATAAATTCTTTACCAGAAAGACAAATTTTGTTAAATTTATTATTAAGCTAGGCAAAATTAGTATAGACCCAAAGAAGGTAAAAATTATAATAAGTTAGCAAAAACCGGAGAACGTTATATAGTTAAGATTATTCTTAGGGTTTTGCAACTACTATAACGTACTCCACAAGCGAGCCGCCACCCCAAGCGAGCCGCCACCCCAATCAACTTTCTACGATGCATCACCTTTGAACTACAATGGCTCAACCATCTAATACACAATTGGCCTGCAAAGAAGCAGATATTATCCTTGCTATCTCCTCTATTGATCAGAATTAAATTCAGAGCACAAAGCGCGCTGCATTAACGTTTAATGTCCCCCGATCAACGCTCCGCGATTAACGCGCTAGAATTACTGCGCGACGCGATTGTGAGCCCAATTCAAAAAAACTTACCAAGCTTGAAGAGGAGGTGATTGTTAGACACATACTGGAACTAGACTCGTGGGGGTTTGCGCCTACTCTAGGTGCTGTAAAAGATATGGCGGATAAACTGCTTGCTGCGCGCGCTGCTGGGCAGGTTGGCAAAAACTGGCCTACTAACTTCGTTAATTGAACTGCTGAGCTTAAAACGTGATGGAATCGACTGTACGATTGGCAGAGAGCCTTATGTGAGGATTCTAAGATTATTAGTGGCTGGTTTACCCTTGTACAGCATACAAAGGAGAAGTACGGCATTGTAGATGAAGATACCTATAACTTTAATAAGACTGGCTTTATAATGGGCAAGATATTATCTTAACTAGTTATTACTGGCTTAGAGAGGCGTGGTTAGCCTAAGGCGATACAACCAGGTAATTGTAAGTGGGTTATAGTAATCTAGGGAATTAATGCTACTAGGTGGGCAATCCCTCCTTTTATTATCTTTATAGGCTAGTACTACCTCTCTGCCTAGTACTAGGAGGATATACTACATAATTAGGCTATTTCGGTTAGCAACAACGGCTGGACTACTAATAAGCTTGGAGTTGACTAGTTAAAGCATTTTAATACCCATATAAAGGATTATACAGTAGGCGGCTATCGCCTACTTATAATTAACGGCTATGAGAGCCACAACTTGCTTGAATTCTAGGAAATCTATAAAGAGAATATTATTATTACTCTCTGTATGCCGCCGCATTTATTACATTTACTATAGCCTCTAGATGTAGGCTGTTTCTTGTCATTAAAAAAGGCGTATAGGAGCCAGATTAGGAGCTTGATGTGCAGCCATATTAACTATATTACTAAGCTTGAGTTCCTACCAGCCTTTAAGGCAGCCTTTAAGCAGTCTATTACGAAGAATAATATCTGCGTAAGCTTTTAAGGTGCAGGCCTAGTACCATATAACCTAGATGTGGTGCTATCAAAGCTTGATATAAAGCTTTGTATACTACCACCACTAGCTTTACCAGAGGCTCTATGGGAGTCTAAAACACTAAGCAACGCGCACAAGCTAGAGTCTTAGTTAACTCTAGTTCGTGATTAGATTTAAAGACATTAAGATTCTTCTCCTACGTTAATTATCCAGTCGCTTAATCGGCTCACCAAGGGTGCTGAGATGATGGTCCATTTAATGGTGTTGCTACGCGATCAGGTCTCTACCCTTTAAAAGGCAAATGAGGCCGCCACAAAGCGTAAACAGCGCAAAAAGAAGCGAATTTAGAAGCAAGGCACCTTAACAAAGGCAGAGGGTGAGGATATTATTGCTTAAAAGGACATTAATGAGCAATTTAAGGGCAAAATGCGTTAAGGTAAGGCATAATTAGGTATAAGCCGACAGGCTATAGTACGCTGCAGTGCCTGCAAAGAGACTGGGCATAACTTACGTATATGTAAAAATAATACTAAAATAGCTGCTTAAGCTAGGATAGCTATTGTATTAATAGAATTTTAATGCGTTGTTGAACTACATGCGTGCAAAGTCGTAAAAAGTTGATTGGGGTGGCGGCTCGCTTGGGGTAGCGGCTCGCTTGTGGAGTACGTTAGAAGGTTTATAGCATAATAGTTAAAAAGTGTTAAGCCGTTTACAAGACTTATAAAGAAAGAGGAACTATAGATATAGGGCAATAAGCAAAAAAAACTATTTAAGGAACTTAAGGAGTTGTTTACCTAAGACCTAGTCCTTAAAATATATTAACCGCAGCTAGATATAGTGGTAGAAACAAATATATTAAACTTTACACTAGGAGCGTGCTTACTATAGAAACACAAAGATACATAGCATCCAGTAGCATACTATAGTTGGAAGATAATACCGCTAGAGTTAAACTACGACATCTATAACAAGGAGTTGCTAGGTATAGTTACAGCACTTAAAGAGTAGAGAGCGTTCTTATAAGGCACAGAGAAACCATTTATAGTTAGAACAGACTATAAGAATCTAATAGAATTTCTAACGATAAAGGAACTAAACAGAAGACAAGTTAGATAGGCAGAAATACTTACGGAATATTACTTTAAAATTTAATATACTAAAGGCACTAAAAACACAAGAGTAGATATACTTAGCAGAAAGGCAGAGTTATAAAACAAAAAAAAGCCATTAGGGCTATGTTACGCAAAGACAGTAATGGATTAATTAGGTATAATTATCCTAAAATTACAGCAACTAAAGAAGAAAGCTAGAGTTATAAAATACCTAAGAGTGTATAGTTATAAAAGATCCAAGAAGTACAGAGTAAGGATCCAGACTTAAAGCAGTATAAGCACTAAGAGGCTATATACGTGCCAAAGGCGATCATAGAGGAGTTTATAAGAGAATTCCATAAGGAAGTAACTTAGGGACATAACGGAGCTACAGGCTTAGTATTAAGACTTTAAAAAGAGTACATTATTTAAAAAATTTAAGAAATAGCAAGATAAGTTATAAAGGAGTGTCCGGATTATTAAAGGAATAAACTAATAAGGTATAAGCTATATAGAGGGCTACAACCTATTAAAACACCAGAAAGACTATAGGAGGTTATATTATAGGACTTTATTATAAAACTACCAAAGTTAAGAGATCCTATTACCGGATAAAATTATAACGCGATATTAGTAATAGTAGACAAGTTAACTAAGTAGGGCTACTTTATAGCGTATATAGAAGGAATATTAGTGGAGGATATAGCTAGAATCTATATTAAAGAAGTGTTTATAAGATATAGAGCACTAACAAAAGTTATATTGGATAGAGATCTAAGATTTATAGCAGCATTCTAGGAGGTATTCTTAGCCAAATAAGGGGTGCGAGCAGTAACGTTAATAGCATACTATCTATAGACAGATAGATAAACGGAAAGACTAAACCAAACATTAGAATAGTACTTAAGGCATTATGTTAATTACGTACAAAATAATTAGGTATTATTACTACCAGTTATATAGTTTACATACAATATAACACTATAGAAAGGGATAGGCATATTACCTTTTAAAGCAAACTATAGATACGAACTAAAAATGACATTGTTACTATAACAAGTAAAAAAAACAAGTAATATAGCTAAAAAAAGAATAGAGAACTTAATAAATCTTTATAATCACCTTAAAGAAACAGCTAAACTAGTATAGGTAAAAATAAAAAGGTACTATAATACTAAGAGATTTAAGGGACCAGATCTTAAGGAGGGAGATAAAGTATAGCTACTACATAAAAATTTTAAGAGTTAACAACTAAGCAAGAAATTAGACTATATTAGACTAGAACCATTTACAGTTAAGGCAAAGATTTTAGAAGTTATATATAGACTTAACTTACTAAAGAAGATAAAGATTTACCCTATATAGCACGTCGCTATACTAAAACTAGCATATAGGAGCGTTAAGCCACCAGTTTATAAGGCAGACATATATAAAGAATAAAAAAAAGACAAATAGAAGGTTTTAAAAATTATTAGTTACAAGGACGTTAATAACAAAACATAATATAAGGTTAAGTAGATAGGCTATAATAAGACTACCTAGGAGCCACTAAATGGTTTAAAGAACGCTATAAAAAAGGTACAAGAGTATTAGAAGAGAAAGGGTTAGGCAGCATTAATAAAGAAGGATTATAAAAGAACAAGTTACCTAAGGGGGACCTAAGAGGAGCACCTACTAAGGTATTTGGAGTTATTTCCCTCTCTATTAAAAGAGAATCTATTCTTTTATTACTAAGTTCCTAAAGGCCTTATTCTACAAGTTTCTACTCCTTAAAACGCACCTTCTTACGCACCTTCTTAAGACGGATTAACCAAGCGGACGTAGCTAGATAAGACTCCAGGGCATATTGTTAAGCGTTAGCAGCCTCTTATTTAGCATTATAAGAACGATAAAGTTTAGCCAACGCTACTAAGTGTTTGTTATTAAGCTTTGTAGTAGTAAATTAAACCTAGAACCCTAGTGGCAATTAATAAGGGTACTTAAAAACTGTTAAGAGTAATAGAATGTGTATACTTAGCGTTAGAAACAAAGCAAACGTTGCAGGATAATTAAATATTTACTTTAGTGCACTTTAAGTAAGAAAAGGGTTACCAAGATAAGGGACTTACTAACATAATATAAACCAACCCCTCTTTCGCATAATAAGAATACGGAGATAGTATTATCTTACTAAGAAACAGTATTGCAGCAATGGTATAAGACTAATGAGATATAGAAGAAGAAGAAGGAGCTTTAGGTATAATAAATAAGGGTATTAACTAAATTAATTAAGCAGATATTACACCTCTAGTAAATAACTTAGAGATGTTAGGAATCTTTAAGGACAAAGATAAAGAGAAGGGAGATAGTATTACGAATGCTTTAAGTACGATATTATAACTACTTGGAGAAGAGTTGGAGGAAGCTAGTTAGTTAATAAGGGTACAGTCTAGGATAGAACTATAGAAATAAAAAATATTAGTGTCCCTAATTACCTAGTGTCGTATTCGCTTAAGGTAGTTAAAATTATTATATATAATATAGATATTATTAAAAGCGGACATTAATTAGAGGTAAGTCTTTAGTAATATTAGCACTAGTATACTCACTACTGGTATTATAACCTTTCTTAGAGCGTTTGGCCAATCCTATCTTCTAGTAGTTAAGTGTCTTATATCTATTAATAAGCCCCAGTCTATAAAGTAGTAATAGAACTTAACGCTTTATATCTATACCTTAAAGATAAAGACTAAGAAGCTAAGTAAAATAGTTAGTAGAGCTTTAAGCGCGGCCTAATAAAAGGATAAATATAAGAAAAATAACCTACCCTAGGTACAGATTTCGCAATTTATTACTTCTTAATTATGCTAATAATCCTTCCATTAGTTAGTAGAGTAGAGGGGCATATTAGCTAATTTACCTATAACCCTTTAAGAGTTAAACGTCTTTAAACTCTAGATCTGATTTCTATAGGCCGAAGATAACTATCTTCTACTAAAGATCACGAAGCTCTTTATAAAGGATATTAATAATTATATTAACCAGTTCTAAATAAATATCTACAGCCTCCTTAATTATATTATAAGTTTCTTTGTTCCCTAAAAGGATAGTAATAAGATTCTTTACCTTTTTCTTTTTTACAGCTTATCTTCTACTAGCACTAAGCTCTAGCTATACTAAAGAGAGATTACTAAAGGACTATTACCACTTCTATAAAAGCCTAGCAATAACTCTAACTTTCTCTTCTTTTATTACTGGGCGCGATATCCGCTTAGCGGATGCTCTGGTTAGCGTTTATATAAGTATCCGCTGGTTAACTAGTGTTATATTTATAGTAGGGTTAGGCAATTTAATTATTCGAAATTATAGGGGTAAATAGGGTAGATATATTTATCGATTATAGAGCTAGTTCTACAGATTAATTTAACGGTATTTTTAAGACAAGAGCTATTATAGGGGTAGAGATTAATTTTATTAAAGAAGATAACTGTTTCTATATATAAATAAGTTGGTTAGCCTAGCAAAAATCGCAAAACTCCCTTAGACCATAGAATAAATCTTTTAACAAAGGGTTAGCGATATCCGCTTTGCGGATATACGTATGTCCGCTAATTGATTCTATAGTCTGAGCTTGCTAAGGTAACCTCAGACCAAGGAATTGACCCCTGTTTAAAAGTAGTTTAGCGAATATCTAGCTGCGCGGATATTAAATTATCCGCAAAACAAATAGGGGTATTAATTCCCTAGTCTAAGCTTGCTAAGATAAAGCTCCTTTAACTAGTTAACGTGTTCCACCACTTAGTGGGCAACACCAGTCAGTGGGCAACTCCAAAAACCACCAAAATCGGGAAAATCGCATCTTGATATCTTAACAACGGCTAAATAATAAATTCTAAAATTCCATAGCTAGCCTTTCATGCCTATTCTAAGACTTCTATTAAAGTTCTAGAATAATAAGCCTTGCCGTTATTAAGATATTAAATTTTAGCCTCTAATTTTGAGCTGAATTACTATTCCTCTAAAACTACTTAATAAATTACTTCCAAAGTTAGAGTAAAGTCTTAGAATAGGCATAAAAAGCTAGCTATAGAATTTTAGAATTTATTATTAAGCCGTTGTTGAGATATTAAGATGCGATTTTCCCGATTTTTGGTGGTTTTTAGAGGTTGCCCACTGTTGCCCACTGAGCGGTGGAACACGTTAGTTATGGTGTTGGTTTTGCTTAATAATCGCCTACAGACTTGCGGGTAACAGGCTTGACAGCCCTGTTAAACAGCCAGCCTATTAGCTGACAGTATTAAGATAATATGCGGATCGTTGGGGTCTGCCAACAAAAATTTTGACCCGAGTTTATAATTAATAAGCCGATTAATTAACCCAAAGCTTTAATTTAGACCCTTATTATACAAAGTTTAATTAATATATATATACACCTCCGTCGTGCTGCGCTGCGGGGGCTGCTTCACAGTAGGGGGTAAGCTTTAGGCAGAGCCTTGTGCAGAGCTTTGATAGAGGCTTGTGTAGAGCTTTGGTAGAGCCTCGTGCAGAGCTCTGTGCAGAGCCTTGTGCAGAGCCACGTGCAGGCGTGCAGGCGTGCAGGCGTGCAGGCGTGTAGACATGCAGATGTTTGCACTGGCCAGACTTGCTAATAAGCAAGCAAGCAAGCAAAACACCCCTCTGCTTGCTTAATTGCCCGATTTGGAAGCTCTCTGCTTGCTTGCTTGCTTGTTAGCCTCAAAATCACGTCTGCTTGCTTGCTTGCTTATTAATTGCTTGCCAAGACAGTATAGAATTTAAAGTTCTATAGAAAATCCGCCATAGCTTTGCCTAGCAATAGTACATTACCCACTAAGCTCCTCCACCATTAATTAATTGTAGTATAAGGTAAGCTCGTTCGCGTGGCTTAAAGGCAGTTTATAAGGCAGACGCGGTAAAGGCAGCGCGTAGATCGCGATCTTGGCGTAGTATAGAGAATTAGGAGGTAGTAAAGGAAGGAGGTATAGTAACTGTTCCTTTGTTAGCTATTATCTTTATATAAATTAATAGACTTACTACCTTCTTTAGTGGCCTTTTTATAACCCATCTTCTTCTAAGAACGCGTGCATTATAAAGCAGCAATTATTATTAGCTATAGCCTAGATTAATAAGGCTCTAGTAGATTACTAGCTTTACTAAATCCTCGCTTATAATCTAAGCTTATAGCTAGTATAGTTAGTATATTAAAGGCAAACTAGGCAAGGTGTAGAAACTTAATTTATATCTACTACTAGTACTTAATTAGATCCTAAGCCAACGGGTATTCCTTTAGTAGAGGATTAAGCAACTTCTACTATATATACTTATCCTCGCAGACTATCTAGCTTAGTATTAAGGCACCAGAGTAGGCGTTAATATAGCTATTACGGCTAGTAGAGGCTCGCATGCGTTTTAGAGGCCGTGCCTCTATTTCTGCTAATAAAGGTATTAAACGATCTTTATACTAAAGCCAGAGAGTTTAGAAGATAGCGTCGCCGCTAATAATCTAATTAGGTCTATCCTTCTACGCATTCTAGTAAAAGCGCTTAAAATAAGGATATAAAAGGACTGCTGTGTAATATACTAGAGTATTATTAAGCTTAAGATAGTAGTTATTTAGCTTTACCTAGGCCGCGTTTAAATTAATTATAAAATAATCCTCTATAGCTTCCTAATTCGGATAGTCCTCTATTATAGCTTTAGTAACACAATCCTTCTTTTCTTTAAAGACTCTAAGCAGCCAATTAAACGTAAAAATGACCTTTTAAATCGCGCTATATTTACTAGCCTTGCCTTTACCTTCTACTAAGCTTATAGCTTCTTTAAGAGGGCTAAGGATCTCTATGTATTTATTAATAATTAACCAATTATATATATTTAAGCCGCCAACGGCGATATAGCGGCGAGGCTTAGGTACCTTCTTGCCTTTAGATCTAAGGGGGGCCGTTTCCTTTTTATACTTTATAATTTGGTACTAAGTAAACAAATTAAGAGGCGCTTAGAGCTCGGTAGCTTATTTAAAGGTAGCGTAGTAGCTATTCTAGCGGGTCTTAACAGGCTTAATAAGCTGCTTAATTTAGAAGCCTTTCTATAAAGGTATATTTTTATTAACTTAATATTGCTCGAATAGCTATACAAGCTAAGGCGTGTTAATTAAATTAATAAGGTTATAAAGTGTTCTAAGCGGTCCTTCCTTCTGCTACTACTTTAGGAACTCTTTTTCTTCTAGTATATTCCCATCCTTGTTTTTAAAAGCTTTTTTATTTTTACCAAATATAAGCTATTAAGTAACTAGATTTAGGATATAGCAAGTATAGTAGGCACGCCTATAGGCCTTATTAAAGCTAAATTTAACTGCTAGATAATTTAAACAAGTATTATTTATATAGGCGTTGTTAGTAATAAAGTAGCTAAGCTATTTCTTTATAATTTTAAATATATTAAGGACGTTGCTAATAACTTCTGTATAGTTAATTCCTAAGTGCTAGCCAAGCTGCGGAGGTAAAGTAAGTATATAGTCCACTACACAACCTTCCTTATTAAGGTAATATATATATACGCCAGTAAAAGCAAGCTTGCCATTAGGGGTCTGCTAGCTATTAAAGGATATATATAGGAGTAATCTAGAGGCAGCGAGAGTCTTAGTAATAGAGGGGAGGTACGCTTTATAGTTGGCTAGTATATAGTCTACTACCGCTTAATAATTAAGCTAGAGTACGCGTTTAGCCTTAGGATTCGTAATTCGTATTATATAGCAAAAGGATAAGGTTTTAAACTCTTATAGTAGGTAGTTGTTTTTAGTAAGCCAATTAATAGCTAATTACTTAAATATAGAGGTATTAAAGCCGCTAATAATTGCGTTAGCAGCTTCTTAAGAGACGTATTAGCCTAAAGCCTAAAGTTGCTTAAGAACAGTATACCCACGCTTTTTTAATTTAAATGTAATCTCTTTATTTTTATTATATCTATAGCCAGGAGTATTTTTAGCAAGATGCGTTTAAACAGCAGTATTAGCATTTAATATATTATAACAACTAGGGCCTCTACAGTTAAGAATTTTATATTAGTGGCAGTACTTATAGATAAAGATAATTTGCTTTAGCTTTACCTAACTTTGGTACCTATACCTATATTTATAAATAAAGCTAGGTGTCCGCTTTAAGCTATAATAAGGTTTTTAAAGATCTAGAAGTCGTTTCCAGTTAATGCCATTATAATTATTAACATTATCGTTATCTATAAGCTGGTTAAGCGCGGCGGCTTCTAATAATAAGACTATAGGGGCTAAGGGATTTTCTGCGGATATCGCGCTTATATTCACGTTGGTAGGGTCCTATACTATAGTAATAGTAGTAGCTAAGTAGGTTCTATTAAATTGGTAGAGTTAATAATAGATAAGGATAAAAAGGTGTTTATTATTTACTATAAGCTACGCAAGACTTTTAGTTAGTACGGAAAAACGTTTTAAATAGGCTTAGCGGTTACCTAAAAGGGCTTATTTACACTATTTGCATTACCTCGGCCACTAGAAAAACACCAAAGGTCTATTACCAACTACTGCTACTACTAAATTAACTATATACAAGTAATAAACAAGCAAGTAAGTAAGCAAGCCCTTCCATTGCTTGCTTAATTGCCCAAAATAAGGCCTCTTGCTTGCTTGCTTGCTTATTGCCAAGACAAGCAAGCAAGCAAGCAAGCAGGGTTTTGCTTGCTTATTAGCAAGTCTGGCACTGGCGATTAATTGTAGAGATGTTTGTAGAGACGATTGTATGGGCAATTATATGGACGTTTGATTGATCGTTCGTACGGGCGTTCGATTGATCGATTGTATGGGTGTTTGATTGATTGATTGATTAATCGTATAGGCGTTTATATGGGCGTTCGTATGGGCGATCGTGTAGACGTTTATAGAGCCGTTTGTAGAGCCGTCTGTGTAGACAATTATAGAGCCTTTCTAGTATACCAGTGCTGCGTGTTAGTAGAGCTTTAGAGCTCCGTATCAAGCTTCGAGTAGAGCTTCGAGTAGAGCTTTGAGCTCAAGGGGGAAACCCCCTTGGACCCCCTCTGCGCACTGCGTGCTCCATTCACTGCATAGGCAGGGCTCTTATAGAGGCTTTGGTAGAGCGTTTGGTAGAGCTTTTGGTAGAGCTTTTGCAGAGCTTCGTGTAGAGCTTCGTGTAAAGCTTCATATAGAGCTTCTATAGAGCCACATAGCGTGCAGACGTTCGTACGGGCGATCAATCGTAGAGACACTTATGGAGACGATCGTATAGGCAATTGTATAGACGTTTAATTGGTCGATTGTGTTGGCCACGGAGGTAGCTTTACTGCAGAGGTGTCGGACACCGAACGACTACGGACACCGAAGGTCGAACTAGGGTTATTTCCTTATGTATATTAGGGCTCTTAGAGCCACCTTAAATAAAACAGATCACTTATTCAATTCTGTGTCTCTACCTATCAGCTAAGCCTATGTTATCTATCGTGATACCTGCCTGGCTGAAAGTTATGAGCCCGGTAACCTTCTAAGCACCAGGGAGATCTCAGTGGCCAGACGAATACCACTAAGCCTCTTTGAGCATAGTTCGTCACGAAATATCGCGTTATTTACGCGTAAGCGCGTCTCTTTACGCAACCTTAAGAAAACAACAAAAGCCACCATGGCACCCACAACCACGGACTCTACCAATCCTCTTTTACTGACCTAAAAGGACTGGCCCTTATGGTTTCAATTTATCCACCAAGAAGCAAGTTTTGCGAAGATCTGGGACTATGTTGACCCAGATAAGATGGAAGACGAAATTAAAGAAAATACTAAGCCAGCCATACCTTCGATAGTAGCAGCCCCTGCAGCACCAGCAGCAGCTCCTGCAGCACCGGCAGCGGCTCCTGCAGCTCCAGCAGCAACTCCATCTACTGGAACAGCTACACCTGGGTCATTAAGTCAACAAAGACAACAAACTTAGCAATCTATAGAGACATAGAGAATGCTCTTTAAGCTCTACAAGCTCCAATAACAAGACTACCTAAAGCGGGAAAAGAAGCTCCACACGTTTACAGCACTCTTGCATGCCACCATAGGCACTAACTTCTCTGGGTATCTCAAAAACCTTACCATACTATATTCAGTTCTTAGACAGCTAAAGAAGGTAGCAAAGCTATCTTAAGCTACGCTATAGCAAATAGTATTAGACGATCTTAAGAAACGGAAATAAGGGCCTAAACGTCAGACTCTGGAATCTTGGCTTTAGCTTTATATTACCATTATACAGAACGGCGAAGAGCTAGAGGAAGGGTTAATAGAGGCAATAGAAAGCAGCGTTATACGAGCTTTTATCCAGGACTATAAGGAGATCTGTCCAGCTCTATATTATGCCTTCATTTAAAGGGTAGCCAAGAGATTAGAGAAGCTCGAAATGGTAACAATAATTAAGGAATTTAACCTCCTCTATAAGTATCCAAATACAGGACATAATGCTTATGCTACACTCTTAGGGCAGCTATCTGCAGATTCTATAATATCTACTACTCTAGTACCTTCTTAATCGCCTAAGACAAAGTGCTTTGCTTATGGTTTACCCTATAAGTTAAAGAATTGCAAGTAACTGTTTTAGTCTCTTTAAGGTCTAAACCTTATACTAAATAACAAGTATTTAAGGAAGTGTTAAGAATGGCTTAAGGTCTAGATAAATAAGTAGTATTATAACAGGAGGCTTAAGCAGATTAAGAGGGAAGGTCCTAAGTCAAGGACGTCTACATTAGCTTCGTCTACTGCTAAAAAGATTAAGGATCTAGATAGGCCCTAAGCTACAGCGGTGTTAGCGACTCGGTCAATCGAGGCACGAGCACGGCAAGAAGGTCGCGCAAGCCTATACGATTGGATTGTCTATAAACGAGGATCCAAAGCTAGAGAAAGGAAAGGAGAAGAAGGGCAGCGTCACTCGAAGTCTTATACAATCCGTGAGCTCACGTAACTTTACGTCTACCATAATCCACCGTTTTCCACCAGCGCCGTAACATTACCCCCCCCTCCAAAAAAGCCTGCCCTCAGGCTTTGTAGTCCGTATTATACTTATAGGGCGTTCTTATCTTTATGCTCTTCTAGTAGCTTATTATCTTCATCATGCCAGCATTCCATCCATTCGTCTAGGTATTTTGGCGGTCCAGGTTCGTTAGGGTAACGGCTGTAAAAGTCCTAAAGCTTATAGGGGCTACCTATAAAGTTCTATATAGGGTACCAAGTAGGGTCTAGGTCATATCCTTTCCAACTAATATAATACTTTAGCGTTCCCCTTATGAGTTTACAGGCCAGTATTTCTTTAATTTCCTATTCGTTGTCGCCATTAACTTAAATTAGCAGGGGCGGTTCATTCTTTTGTCTAGGTAGTAGGTTGTTTGCAGCTTTCCGTAGCTTATCTGGCAAGAAGATAGGGTAGACCTTAATTAAATCCAGGAGCTTTACTTTATAGGAGTTGCCTCTCTTCTTAAGGACCTTATACGGTCCTACTATCTAATAGTCTAGCTTACGGCTAGGCCGTTCTGTCTTTTAGTTCTTTGTTGTAACCCAGACCTTATTGCCTACAGTAAAGTCGGGCTCACGCCTATGCTTATTTGCCTGCTATTTTATTAATTTCTGGGCCTTTTCTAGGTTTATACGGGCTACTTTCCAGACTTCTTCTAAGCGTTTAGCGTAATGCCGTGCTTCCTTATAAGATAGTTTTTCGCGTATGGTCTGTAGCCCTTCCGGTCTTTCCCAGTTAAAGCTTGTATAGGGTAAATACCCCATTTCTAGCTAGATAGGTGCAAATCCTATAGAGTCGTAGGGTAGGGTAGCCTGGGCGTAGTCTATTATAGGTAGTAGTTTGCTCTAGTTGTCCTAAAAGTAATTAATAAAGGGCCAGAGTCTCTGGTCCAAGTATTAATTTATAATCTCCATCTAACCGTCTGTCTGGGGGTGGTATGCTATAGAGAGCTTTAGCCTAATACCTAGGATCTAGGTAAACTTGTTCTAGAAGGCCGATATAAACTATAGCCTATAGTTGGACACGATAGTATCTAGTGGTCCGTAGATTTGGTAGACGTAGTGGATATACAGTTAGGCCGCCTCTTTAGCATTAATATTCTTGTAACAGGGAATTGAGAATAGGCGCTTGCTAAAGCGGTTAACTAGAATTATAACCATATCGTATCTGTTACGGTCTATAGGTAGCTTATAGAAATCTATAGAGATATGCTACTAGGGGCGTTCTGGTATTGGGAGTGGTTTTAACAGTCCTAGGGTCTTGTCTTGTGGAATTATAAACCTATAGCAGTTGTTACAGTTCCGTATATAGCAGTTAATATCCGTAACCATTCCGGGCCAGTAGTAATAGTCGCCGATAATCTTATAAGTCTTATTTTTTCCTAGGTGGGCCGTAGAGACTTAAGTATATGCTTTAGTAATAATCCAAGTCTATAAGTTCTGTTCCTCTGCCACTGCTAGCCGTTTATAGTACTTAAGAAGTCCGTTTCCAAGGGACCATAGGCTTGTAGCGTCCTTTGTCTTTTTACGGTACTCCTATAAAAAAGGGGCTGTACGGTTTACCTATAATAGTTTATTAATAAGGTCAAGTTCCGTGGAGTTAATGGGATATATCTCAGCGTCTAAAGGGTCTGTATTTAGTTCTGCCTGTATCTAGGGGTTAAGGTGCTCTGGTTATAGTAGTATTTAGGTCTATAATAAGATTTTTATAGCTATCTAGTTATCTAGGTCTTGTTCGCGCCTTATAAGGGCATCTGCACGGTTGGTTGTGCCTAGCCTATACATAATTAGGAAGTAGAACTAAGATAGGATATCCGCCTAGCGTGCCTACCAGGCCGTAAGGGCCTTTGTTATTATAAAGTATTCTAAGGCCTTATAATCCGAAACCACCTTAATAGGCTTAGGGGTCCCTTCTAGCTATACACGCCAGTACTAAAAGCTAGAGATAATAGCTAGCATTTCTTTATTATAGATATAGTAGTTTAGCTTAGCATCTATCATAGTCTTTAAATAGTAAGCAATAGGGTGCTATTCTCCGTCCAGTTGCTTCTAGGAAAAGACACCAGCTATTGCGCCATTTAAGGCATCAGTTTCTAGCATTAAGGGCCGTTTTAGGTTAAAGTAGGCAAGTAGGGGAGCTAATACTAGCCGTTTCTTAAGCTCATTAAAGGCCTGCCTATATATGGCGTTAAAGTAGAAGGGCTAGTCTTTCTTAGTAAGACAATTAAGGGGCCAGGCGATCCTACTATAGTTCTTAATAAAGCGTTAGTAGAAGTTACAGAAACCTAAAAATAATTATACCCCCTTTACGGTCCGTGGGGGTATCTACTAGTTAATTACGGCTGTCTTCTCTAGGTTGGCCTTAATTCCGTCCATACTAATAATAAACCCTAGGTACTTTATACGCTTAACACTAAATTCTAACTTCTTAATATTGGCCTGGAGACCAGCCTCGCGGAGCTATTATAGGACTTTATAGATATATTCCTAATGTTCCAGTTTATTTTTGGAGTAGATCATAATATTATCTAGGTATACTATGCAGAAGTCATTAAGGTAGTTAAAGAGTACGTTATTTATATACCGCTAGTATATAGCTGGTCCGTTAGTTAATCCAAAAGGTAGTACTTTACATTTATATAATCCGTAGTGGGTCCAAAATATAGTAAGATCCTTAGATCCTAGGTCTATCCTAATTTAGTAAAAGGCCTAGCGGATATCAAGCTTTATAAAAATCTTAGCCTTACTTATACGGGCTAGCGTTTCCTTAAGTAAGGGCAGCGGATATCAGTCTTTATGGGTTATATAGTTTAGTTTACGGTAGTTAATATAAAAACGGAGTCCGCCGTTAGGCTTTTTTATAAAGAGAATAGGTATAGCAAAGGGGACTTAGCTAGGCTTAATAAAGCCCTTATTAAGGTTATCAATAAGGTACTACTTAGTAGCCTATAGTTTGTTAGTAGATTACTGGCGGAGGGGGCTATAGCTAAGGGTATTTTCTTTATCTAGCTTAATCTCAATCTTATAGTCATACGGTCGGTAAGGTGGGAGTATATTAGATACTGCCTTAGAAAATACGTCCTTAAATTCCTAGTATTAGCGGGGTAGTTTCTGTTCTACTAGCTCCTTATCTATAAGCTTACTTTCCCTATTAAGCTGGTTACAGGCTAGGGCTTCCTTGTCTTTAATTATCCGGTTAATTTCGTATAAGCTAGTTATAAAGGCAACAGTATTAGGCCGTTTTAAGTTCTAGTAGAACCCTATAGCACTAATACAGCAGATATTAACCAGTGGGAGGTTTATAGGTTTCTTTATAGACGTTCTATAGACCGTATTTTACGGTAGAGGGGTTACAACCCTCCTTAGCTCCTATTTTATCTTCTATAAGTTATCCTTCTGGTCTATATATTTAGTATAGCGTCCAATATTCCTTACTACTCTTTATAGCTGTATAGGGCTTAAGCCAGCTAGCTTATTACTAACTTCCTAGGTTTCTAGTGCTGGTAGTACAACATCGGTAGTCTGGGGGTGGCGTAATATACGGACCCGTTACGGATTAAGCTGTATATCTTTCTTAAAGGCCTGGTCCCTACGCATAGCATCGGCCTAGTGGACGGTGTCTATCTATAGCCGCACAAGATTTTCTATTGTAATGCTAATTTTCTTTATAAAAGAAGGTATTGGGGGTAGGGTTTTAGGCTAGATAAGCCATCTACTCTATACGTTAAGCTGTAAGCCTAGATAGGCTAGCCATTTTTTTTCTAAGATTATATCGTGGCTTCCTAGGTCCGTAATAAAAAAGGGGACGTTATACTACCTTCGTCCATCTATACGGAGGTGAATCCGTAAGATAGTTATAATAGGTAGTCCTATCTATCCGTTATACCCGCGAATAGGAATTAGTTTGGGCAGTTCTTTAAGGGGTGCATTTAAAAAGTCAGCCAGCTTTATAGTACACTATGTGTCTATTAAGGCAAAGGTATTTGCTCCAAAGTTAGCTAAAGCAGAGGTTAAAACTTGATATCCATTACAGAATAAAGTATAAGGGATAGTGTAGCTTCTTCCACTAACTAGCTAACCCAGATTAATATATAACATATTAATTCCTTTTAACCCTAAAGAGGAGTCTTCCTCTAGGGTTCCTCTTTTTCCAACTCTATACTATTCTCCTAAATTAATAGGACCTCATTTGTCTTTGCCGCTATTAGGCAGTTTTTTATAAAGTAGTCTTTCTAGCCGTATAAGAAGTAGGCTTCTTAATTACTAAGGGCCTATCTTTAGAAGTTGCTATATATAGGTCAAGTATTTGCCGGACCTATAGCGGGGCTAGCTATACGGCTAGCCGCTAGGTTAACGGCGGGCGGTATAGCTGGTACTATAGGGGTTACAGATCTTACTAGGGCGCTATAGCCTATTCTTATAGTACTTGTATTCTGGTTAGCGGAGCTTCTAGTCTTATACCGCTTAGCGCATGCCTTAATTTGGTAGAGGCCCTGGTTAATAGCTAGGCACTAGTCCATAAGTTCCTTTAGTATCTATACAGTAGTATAAACCGGTAGCACAGCGCGCTGTAGGTCTAGGGTAAGCTTATTAAAGAGGTCTGGCATTAAATCTTCCTGGGGGATTTAAGCCTGTCCAGCTAGGTATAGAAAGCAGGTCTAAAAGACCAAGAAGGTCTCTATCGTTTTTATATTAAGGGCTTTATAGTTAAAACGGGCGTTCTATATCTTAAAGGGGTCCTTATAAATGGAAGACAGGTAGTTAATTATCTCTTTTCTAGAGAGGAAGGGGTCTACCAAGTCCTAGGTATATCGCGGACATAGATACGTTTATACGTCCCTACTAGTACGGCTAAAGACGTAGGCCATTTTAGCTTAGGTAGTAGGGAAGTGGTCTAAATTAACTTTAAGCTTATCTTGTAGTTAAAGCTTCCAATTATTAAATATAGGGTCAGTTCCGTCTGTAAGCAATAAAGGGTCCGCGACCTTTATGGACCGCGACAATACTAATACTATACATTAGGCTAGGGCCTTAAAAACTATAGTAAGTCTCTAGGTGTCTAATAACTCCTTACTAGGTATAAGGGTGTCTCTAGTTTTAAGCAGCTCTCAAAGCCGCTTAATTTCGGCATTAGCTACTATAAGCTCTTCCTAGGGGGTTAAGACGGCGACTATTTTACTATTAGAGGTATTTACGGGTCCTATAGCGGCTTTGCCAACTGCTGTATTTCTTGGCATGGTGGTAGGGGTATTAGGTAATTTCCGGTATTTGTTTATTTCCTAGGGGGTCTGGTCCATGCGTGTCCTATTCTTAGGTTTCACGTTCTGTTTATGTTCTTTTAGTTCTTAGGGGTCTGTCCTATCCTTATAGTCCTAGTAATGTCCTTAGGGTCCTGTTCTATGTCCTTGTAGATATATTTAAGTTCCTTCTTAGGAAAGAAGAGTAGTGACGAGCTTTGGATAATGTTAGCAACTCGGTCAATTGAGGCACGAGCACGGCAAGAAGGTCGCGCAAGCCTATACGATTGGATTGTCTATAAACGAGGATCCAAAGCTAGAGAAAGGAAAGGAGAAGAAGGGCAGCGTCACTCGAAGTCTTATACAATCCTCGGGTCACGTGAGCTTACGTGACTTTACGTCTACCATAATCCACCGTTTTCCACCAGCGCCGTAATAAGCGGCAGCTGTAACAATATCCTACTTATCGTTATTATTACAGGAACATCCAGATCTATTGTTGATTAATGCCTAGGGGTATAACACTATAGCAGATACCCACTTCCGCAACAATATTAGATACTTCCGTAACCTTAAGCCATATATATCTATAGCAACAGCTAGAGATTCTAGGGCAGAAATTTATGGATACGGTAATATTAACTTAGCAATTAAGGTGGGTAAATAACGCCTAACTCAGTATTTGATATTAAGGAACATAGCATATACTCTGTATTTTTATACCAATCTAATATCCGTAGTAAAGCTTTATAGGGTCGGAGTAATATAGACTAATCTACAAATTATCTACGCTATAAGGATGACGGAGCCCTATTTGCCAACCTTATAGAATACGAAGGTCTCTACCTTATTAATGCCATCGCCTGCTTACCACCTACTCCTATCGCCTACGCTACCTCTATCAAATTCTTTAAGACCTCAGTATATAACAAGGTGTGGCATTAATGCTTACTACACTGCGATATAGAATTAGTGGATTATTTGCTAACTGCGGCAGATGGGGTTAAAGTAGTTAAGACAGATAAAGGAAGAACTCTATATGGTGTACCACTTTGTGAACCATATGTTCTTAGAAAGATAACCTAGTAGATATCTTGCAGAACATTAGCAAAGGGAACTTACCCTTTTAAACGTATTCACTTTAATATCATTATAAAAGAAGACGGGTTTAATGGAGATATATATATAGCTCACTTTTAGTATAACTATATAAAGTACTATTTTGCTTTCCCTATTAAGAACTATAAGCAAGAGACACTACTCCCACTCTTTAAATTAATAATAGCATTTACGAAGAAATTTAATGCTTAAGGTATCCGTATTTAGTATATGGATAAGGAGTAAGGTATAGGCGCTAGGGTAAAAAATCTTATCCAACTTAATAGAGGTGTTATTGAGCAATCAATACTATATACTCTAGCCTAAAATAGACCTATAGAGAGGTTAGGGAGAGCTATTTCTAAATAAGTAAGAACTGCTATTATTAAAGCAAAGTTACCCGTAGATCTATAGCCCGAGTTTATGCTTCTAGCAGTATTCCTACTTAATTAAACTCCTATTAGTCTATTAACTGGAAGACTCTATTTAAGATGCTATATAAATAGAAGCTATGGCTAGCAGGACTTTATATAGCTAGATCTTTAACCTATATACCTATTAAACACGGTATTCCTAAAAAGGCAAAGTTTAAGCTATAAGCCTAAATAGGTTATCTCATTAGTATAGAAGCGTTAAATATCTATAGGATATAGATACCAACCACTAACCGCATTATCCAATCGTGTGATGTACGAATTAATAAGTTAAAGAGATATTAATCTCCTAAAACACTTGTCGGTATCACCCAAGTGCACTTATATGGCCTATTAATCTCTGGATTTGTCTGGTGTTTAATAGGTATAGAAAGCAGAGGATCGTAAGGATCGCGGTGCCTAAGTAGGGGGCTGATAAGTCACCGTAAGGGTGACTAATCAGAGACACGCGACTATGTAATATACATTCCAACAACACTAAAACATCTTATTATCTTATAGGCTTAGAATGACTGTCTTTAACAAGTCTAGGACCTACTAGATAATCTTTAAGATAGCAGTAAGGACTAGATGGAGAACTTTAACAAAGAACTAGATGTAAAACTGCCATATTTAGCAAATATTAATGTTACTCCTATATTAAAAAGCATTTAGATCTTAATAGAAGAACTCCGTTAGCTACCTACCCTAGAGCTAACTCTAAAACCATCTATACTATCTACGTCTCTAGCGCCTCAACAGATACTATCTACTACTTAGTTATCTTCTAAAGTCACCAAACCACTAATTGTAGATCCTACACCTCATTCCGAACCTCAAATAACAGCAGGCTTATTATTAGGGGGTAAGAGACATTCTAGCCGTAAAAAGCGGCCTACGGTAAAGAAGAAAGATATGCTAAATTAGGATCTATAATAACAAGCCTTTACGGTTCAAATTAATAACGGTAATAATATCATCAATCCAGATATAATACTGTCTGAACGAGGTTGTCTGTAACTAATTAGGTTAGTTACGTAAGCTAAGCGAGCTCAAGAAATCCACCAAATTCCACTAGAGAATCAATAAGCATTAATCAAAATCAGTTACTACCCCATACTATTGCAATAGCATTACATATTACCAGAAGTGATACTAACACTAATCAGTAATTATAGATTAGGAGACGTACCACCTATAAAGAGAGATGAGCTCAATTAGTCCCTGCTAAAGGCCTCTACCAATCTCGTTTACTAAGGAGCATCAGTTAACGTGTATTTAAAAAGTCAACCCTTATCTAATAGGCCCTTAATTTTTCATACACGGCCCTTAGGTGTTTAAGGAACCGACCCCTTTTAATAGGCCCTTGGTTCACATCTATTACGCATTTTATACTACCCAGATTACGTTAAGGAGCATTAGTTGACGTGTACTTAAAAAGTTAACCCTATCTAATAGGCCCTTAATTCTTCATATATAGCCCTTAGGTACTTAAAGAACCAACCCCTATCTAATAGGCCCTTGGTTTGCGTCCATTACGCATTTAAACTTAATAAAAGTTAAGCACGCGCGTCTATTACGCATTTTAATTAGCTCGCGTCTATTACGCGTTTAGAACCTAAAATTAAACTTAATAGGAGTTATAAGACAGGAATTAACATGTTAGACATTAGGGCACAAGTTAACGTAGGATAGAAGAAATGGCCTAAAGGTATTAACCTATAGTTCAATAAAACCACCACAGAGGATATTAACAAATTTATGAAGTTCAAGATCCTTAAATATAAAGCCTATAATTTTAAGGACGACGAACTATGGGAGGTCTATAAGGAAGATTTTAACAACTTTATACTATAAACCTTTAAGGATTGCAACTAACACGTTATCTAAAAGCTTTAAACGTTCCTATAAACTAATATCGTATGGGTAAGGAAGCATAGGAATGTCACAGTCCCTAAATCGCTATTTAATACCTTGCAAGAAGAAGACCCTATAGAATAGACTAAGCTTAAGATAAGGGAATATATAGCAACCGGAGGGAAGTTTAATTTAGGACGAATTGACTACCTCCTTAAGAACAACTTTATCAGTACCAGTACTATCAAAACCCTAATCTTAACCTTATCAACCATAAACCCTGCCCTACTTACGATACCACCCATAAACCCTATCCTACCCACGACACTACCTATATAACCTACCTCGCTAATATAATAAAACCAACCTTATATTAATCTACTAATAATAATAGGACCATCTAAATAGAACCAAAACCAGGGTTTTAGTAAGGAGTTAATAAACCTTATAAAGATATACACGGAAGATAATAAGTATAGCGGAGAAGATAATAATTTCAACTTTAAACTTACCATCTTCTATAACCTTTGTAGCAGAGCTAATATACCCTAAGAAGCCAAGATTAAAGCCTACCCTATAATATTACACGGCTTAATACTTAACTACTACTATACTAACCTTAAGAACGTTACACTAACCCTTTTATTTAACTAAATCTATAACGCTACACGTAATTACTTTAAGGGACCTAAGTATAGGCGTGGCATACTAGGGCAATGGAACTTAATAACCTTAAGGTCTATAATAAGCAAAGGCGAGAATACTAGAAAATCAACCCTAGACTGCCTACAGTTGCTTATTAAAGAACTAAGACACCTTTAGCATAGTCTTAACCCAGATTTATATATAAACAAGTTCCTTTATAATAAGCTTATTAACGCCTACCAGAAGTTACTAGCGTGTTAATATGCCTGCTTTAAACCTTCTAACAGCTTAACTAGTCTAATTAACGACTTATAATCCTCCATTATAATATTTAAAAAGTTAAATAGTAAGAACCCCTAAGCCTTCTTTACTAACTGCCGCTACTATAGACAACACCCCCAATTACCTTACAGAATACAATCATCCTTATCTAGCTAATATGCATTATTAAAAAAGCGCTACTTTGTCTATTATAAGGAAGGTTACTAGTTATCTAAACACTTAAGAGAAGAACATAACAAATTAAAAAAGAAGTTTAAGGATAGATTTAACTGCCGCTTTAATAGATATGCCTAATAATATATTACTAAGTATAAGGGAACAGATCATGATAATAAACCTAATTTGGAATCTATTAATAACGCAATAGAAGCTCTTATAATTAATATTAGGTTACTACTACCATCTCCAACTTAGGAACAGATTAAATTATTCCTTACCTCTTTCGGAACAATACAGCATAACGGAGCTATTAATACTGTAACTAACTTAGCAGACCAATCCTTTACCTATATAATTACCGGCACTAACCTAGCTGCTTACTACAACGACCTAGACCCATTTGCCTATGTTACTACCAGCTAATATACCTCTAATAAGTTCTATAGAGTAATAATTAACACTAGAGCTTTAAAGAGATTAATAGTAGGTTATAGATAATACCTTATATATAGGAAGACCCACAATACCGCTATTAATACCTTAAAGGCCGGCGCTATTAATGTCTAGTTTAGCATCGGCTCTACCCCTTTTATTGGCTCCGTTATAGTTAATACACTAGTTAGTAATATTAAGTTCCATATTATAGAGGCTAACACACCCTTCTTACTGTGTCTTGCAGATATAGATATACTAAAGGTCTATTATAATAACCTTAAGAATATCCTAGTTACCTCAATAAAATTAGTACTAGTGGTTTGCCAATTCGGCCACCCCTTCTTGCTATAAAAAGAGTCACTGTAGTTATTTATAACCCACCTATTTAATTAAAACCCTTGCTACCTAACCACCACTAAACTCCACCAACTTTACTGCTACTTTGGATATCTATTAGCAGACAAGCTATATAAGGTATTAAAACGCTCTAGCCACGACGACATTAATAAGTAGGTTATTAACTATCTTACCAAGTACTATTCCCACTATTAGAAATACGGCAAATCCCCTAAATAGTTTAAGTTTATATTATAAGAAGACCAAGATTCCAACTTTAACCATTCTATTTTGATTAATATTATATACATTAATAAAAGCCCTATTCTCTATATAATTAATAAAGCTACCAGATTTTAAGCCGCAAGATAGCTATGTAATATTTCCGCAAAATATACCTGGGATACCCTATAACTCTGCTGGATTAACACCTATATTAGACCACCTAACTACATTACCTATAATGCCAAGAAGAACTTCGTAAGTAAGGAGTTTTAATAGCACGCTATAGCAATGGCTATATTAACCAAAAGCGTCCCAGTAGAAGCTTACTAGTCTATTAAAATGGTAGAAAGAGCTTATCTAACCCTACGCTAAGCATACTAGATAATTATAGAGGAGCTATAGGACTTAGGAATAGCCAAAGAATTAGCTCTACAAATAGCAATAAAAGCCACTAATAACACAACCGGCCTAAACGGCTTGGTCCCAACACTACTTATCTTTAGCGCCTATCCTTAAATAAGCGAACTTAACCTACTAGCACCCTCTATTATATAGCAAGCGGCAGCTATAAAGAAGGTAATAGAGGAGATTGTAAAGATTAGGGCAAAGAAGTAAGTTAATAATGTACTAAACCAATAAAATGGTCTATCTGTCACTATAATCTACAACCTCCCCCTTAACTTAGAAGTACTTATATAGCGTAAAGGCAATACTAGACAAAGCGGCAGATAGACTAGCCTATTTAAGTTACTTAGAATTAATGGAGAGGCATATAAGGTACAGCTCCCTAGTAGACCTACCAATTTTAGAACCATAGCAGTAAAGCTATACCTATAACCTAAACTAGAGGAAGAACTAACTAAGGAACTAACTAAGGAACTAGTAGCTAGTGCACCCCCCTAAAGATCAAAACGGACACGATAATCACCAATAAAGTCCTAGTAAAACATCGCAGATGTATTAATATTTATTAATAACAGCTTAACGAAATCTAATACTATAACCTTTAAGTATACCTTACCGTTATTTACAGAATCTTAATATAAGGAGATAGATAGCTTACTTAAGAAAGGAGTCTTTAAGTTTATTAACACGGCAGATATTCTAGAAGGAGTTAGAATCTTTAACTCCTAATTTATTAATGAGATTAAGAACACCGGAACAGATAAGGCCTTTAAGAAGTCTAGACTAGTTATATAAGCCTATAACAACTATAGCAAAGATTTGGTCTTAACACAATTACTAACTATTTAATGTGTTAGCCAGAGAATTATCCTAGCACTTACGGCAACCCTATAAGGAAATAAAAGAAGACCAGCTTCTTTATACCTGCGTAATATCTTATAAGCTTATATATAGTCTAGTACCCACCTAAACAGAGACTTCTTTATACGCCTACTATTAAAACTTAGACTAATGGATGGATTAATTCTAAGAGTTATTAAATTACTCTATAGTGTCCCGGAAGCTAGCAACTATTAGTTTAATATATACCACTATTACCACCTTAATAAACTACGGATAAACTAGTTAACATATAACCCCTGCTTATTATATATAAACAGCAACAGCTTTAGAATTATAGAATTGCAGACTAATAATATACTATTCCTTACTAATAAAACCTTTACGGAGGCCAAAGAAGCCAGACTTTAGGAGGTAAAGTTCCTAGTAAAAGAAAGAGAGAAGCTTACGCTAAATACCCTAATTAAGTTTAATAGAGGCTATATTAAGCAAGAAAAAGATTTAATAGCCCTTACCTAGGAACGTTAATGCTAGAACCTAAAGTTAGTTACTATAAAGACTATAGACCTAACTAGCTCCAGAGGGGAAGTCCGTAAGGCAGTTATACTAAAAGACTAGTACGTTACTTAGAGAGTAAGAGGAGCCTATATTGCCATAGTCTATTAACTAGAAGCTGCCTTTAACCTCTCCTTTATAGTACAAGTTATTAACCTAAAGAAAGAATATGCAAAGTAGCTTAACAAACGGCTATAATGGCAAATTAATAATCCCTCCTAAGGACTTTGCTTTGTATAACTTAATATAAGCACTTTTAAACTAATAATATTCACAGACTCGTCCTTTGCTAATAACTACAACCTCTCTTCTTAGATTGGCTTTATTATTATACTTATAGACAAGGATAATAGGGCTAATATCCTCTATTGGTTATCTATTAAATATAAGCAAGTTATATAAAGTATCTTGGCATCTAAACTATATAAAATAGCCTATAGATTAACACCGGAGCTGTAATTAAAGCAACTATTAAGAAGATCCTATAACTTAAATAACTACTACTTATCTTTTATACCGATTTAAAATCTTTATATAACTACTTAGTTAAACTTAGGATAATATAAGAGAAACGACTTATGGTTAACCTAATATATTTATAACAATTATATAAGAGAAGAGAGATAGTAGAGATTAAATAGATTAATAGAGGCAGTAACCCTATAGATGCTATAATAAAATTAAAGCCTTACTAGGCGTTAAAGGGCCTAATTAATATAAATATAATTAAGCTATAAGTTACTAAGTAGGTAAAGAGAGGAGAAGATATTAAAGCAGGAACAGAGAGTATAAAGATGCAAGGCCAGCCGCTAAGGCGCTAGTACTAAGCGAGCTAATAGCGACTTTCTATCCTAGGAATGGAAAATTATAATTGGTCACTTTAACCACCTAGTAGAATTCGGCAGAATCTAAGTGGAATATGGCAGAATTTAGCAGAACTTGATGGAATTTAGTAGAATATGGTGGAATTTGGTAGAACTTAATGGAATTTAGTAGAATATGGCAGAATTTGGCAGAACTTAATGGGACCTGGCAGAACTTGGCAGAATTTAGCAAGAGGCGTGCTTAAGCACTATTAAAAACTAAATACTCCCAGTGTCTAAACGAGGTTGTCTGTAACTAATTGGGTTAGTTACGTAAGCTAAGCGAGCTTAGGAAATCCACTAAATTCTACCTGTAGAATAGGAGAATCAATAAGCATTAATCAAAATCAGTTACTACCCCATACTATTGCAATAGCATTACGTATTACCGGAGGTGATACCAACAAATACCATTGGCTTACGCTTTCTATACTGCTGCTATAAAGATATACGGACATTAAGACGACTTTCTACTACCACTAAAGGTATGGAAAGAGATGCTTAATTATAAGTACGCTATAGAGTTCAAAGCAGCTGCTTATATTAAGATAAAGGCCTTAACAGGAAAGCAGACCTAGGATAAGGTACAACTAATTAAAAAGGTCCATTAACTTTCTACTATATAGGTCTTTACGTATAAGGAGGATTTGCACGGCTTTATTATAAGATTTAAAGCTCGTCTAGTTGTCCGCGGAGACCTTTAAGCAGTCTTATAAGAGGTTAAAGCTATAACGGCAGCCTATTAAACCTTCTGTCTACTTTGCGCTCTTATCACTGGCTTTAACCTAGACGTTATACAAATTGACGCCGTTAATGCATTTATTAATGCCCTAGTTAACAATAGGGTCTACCTCATTCCTCTTAAGGGTATAGACCTACCACCTAGATTCTCTCTCCGTCTAAGAAAGGCAATATATAGACTATGGAAATCTCCTAAATTATGGTTTTTAGAAATATCTGCTGCTCTATAAAGCATAGGTTTAAAAGCTATACCAGACAAGCCGTGTCTCTATATACACCCTATTAAACCTATCTTTATATTCTTCTATGTTAACGATATTCTAATTATAGGACACCCGAGCTGTTATTAGCAGATAGAGGACATCCTAAAGCAGCTATAAGATTAATTTAAGATATGCCAGATACCTTAATTTACCTTATTCCTAAACACTTGTGTTATACAAGATTAATAAAAGGAAAAGCTTTGGCTCTGTCTAAATCAGTATCTTAAGAAGCTAGTCTTGATATACCATTTAGAATATCTAAAGCCATCAGCTATACCACTATCGGGCCAGGAATTAACACTGTATAAGGGAGAAGCTACGCCAAATTAAATAAAAGGATATTAACGCCGTATAGGTTCTGCAATATATCTAGCATCTACTACATAACCAGACATCGCCTTTTCTGTTAGTAGGCTAGCTGAGTTCTTACAAAATCCGTCGGCAGCTTATCTTGCGGAGATTAACAGATTGCTTACCTATCTCTATAATACTAGATACCTCGCTCTTAAGTTCTCTACGGTTACACTATATAAGATAAACTAGGTTCTAAAAGCTGCTTCTAATGCCAGCTTTGCTAATAATACCCTAACACGTTGGAGCTCATAGGGCTTCTTAATAAGCTTATTTAATAGGCCTATAGCATGGCAGGCAATTAGATAAAAGGCAGTCACTAAGTCTACTATAGAGGCAGAACTCTTGGCTCTCTTACACGTTGGTGGGGAGGTTAAGCATATGGTTTAGATCTTTAAAGCCATTAGATTTAATCCAGAATAGGATGTTATTATTAATTATAACAATCAGCAGTTAGTACGGATTGTAATAAAAGAGACTCCAACGGTATCTATAAAACTCCAATACGTAGATATCCATTAATTCTGGCTTCGCTAAGAGGTCCAAAACGGAAGCTTTATTGTATAATGGGTACCTATAAGCGAGATGGCTGTAGATGGACTAACTAAAGCTCTCTTAAAGCAAAATTATCAAAAGTTTATTAAAGTAGTAGGGCTCCGCGATATCAGACATCCGGTTAGTTGACGCTTGGATAACAGCAAAGCTCACCACCAGCTCGTCTCTCCCAACTGCCTAATCCGGTAATCCAGCTCTGACGATCTACGTCAGATCTAAGGGGGTGTGTTGGCCACGGAGGTAGCTTTACTGCAGAGGTGTCGGACACCGAACGACTACGGACACCGAAGGTCGAACTAGGGTTATTTCCTTATGTATATTAGGGCTCTTAGAGCCACCTTGAATAAAACAGATCACTCATTCAATTCTGTGTCTCTACCTATCAGCTAAGCCTATGTCATCTATCGTGATACCTGCCTGGCTGAAAGATTGTATAGGTGTTCGTACGGGCGTTCGTACGGGTGATCGTGCAGACGTTTATAGAGCCGCTCGTAGAGACGATCGTACGGCGATTAATCGTATGGGCATTCGTACGGCCAATTGTAGAACCTTCCTAGTATATTAGTACTGCGTGTTAGTAGAGCTTTAGAGCTCCGTATCAAGCTTCAAGTGGAGCTCCGAGTAGAACTTTGAGCTCAAGGGGGAGACCCCCTTGGACCCCCCTGCGCACTACGTGCTCTATTTACTGCGTGGGCAGAGCTCTTGCAGAGGCTTTGGTAGAGGATTTGGTAGAGCTTTTGGTAGAGGCTTTGGCAGAGCTTTTAGTAGAGCTTTTGCAGAGCTTCGTACGGAGCTTCGTACAGAGCTTTTGTAGAGCTTTGGTAGAGCTCTATGCAGAGCTTTAATAGAGCTTCGTGTTGGAAAACAAGCCCGCAACGATATTACGTGATGAGACTTGTGGGAGACATCTCTTGGCAGGAATCTGACCAATCAGACAACTTCGACCGTCGGTCGAAGTTCCTTGAAATCTCTTCAACCACCTATATAGAAAATAAGCAATACACAGAGCTTTAGCTCCATAGCCTCAATTCAACACTTCGAGTAGAGTTTTAATAGAGCTTCGAGTAGAGCTTCGAGCAGGCTTTGTATCCCTTAACCCGTCGAGGCGCAACGCTGAGGCCAGCTTAGCAGGCCCGTGCAGGAACACCGTGCTGAGCTGTACTCGAGGCATCCACAGAGCCTCACGGTTGCTGCAGTTCTCATCACGAAGGTTCGAATGAGGGCCTCCTATTGGCTAATCCTTATCGATATCGTTGCGCCAGAATCGACGGGTTAAGGGATAGGTGTTCGTGTAGGCGTTCGTGCAGGCGTTCGCGGGGCGCTCATGCAAGCGCTCATGCAGGCGTTCGTGTAGGCGTTCGTGTAGGCGTTCGTGTAGGCGTTTGTAGAGACAATCGTACAGACGTTCGTACGGCCAAGCGCCGCGGCGTCGGGCGTTCTACCCAAGGGGTTTCGTGCGAAGCTACTGTAGCGAAATGCAAAACGAACTGGTAGCGGCGCCGCAGACCAGCAGTCGCACTAAATATAACCCTGTTACCCATAGCGCCTAGTTCACTCCAATACCGTATATCTTTACCATTCCTCGTTGGTAATTCCGATCCAACTCTGGTAAAGCCAAGAGAATGCATTATTATATGCTCTGGAGCACCATCCTGTTGAAGCCGCTTGGTTTAAGCCAGGTTACACTTTGCCGTGACAATGATGATCACATCTTAAAAGGAACCAGCTGGGAAGAGGAACGCACTATACTCAAAGCGAAAATGATAAGATATAAATAATCCGACCCACGTTTCAAGGCTGACCAGCAACAATAGCACCCTTGTGTACAAAGCTACTTCGCATTTCGCATAATATAAATAGAGCTCAGGTGGGGCTTTGCCCACAGCAGAAACCTTTCGCTTTACATAATCTGAGAATCTTACTCTTCCTTAACACCTTATGAACACACCTCGAAATTAGCGCCAGGAGCCCCCAGACACATTTCAAGGCAGACAATAAGCAAGACCTTCTACTGAAGCCTGGTTACACCTCTTGCAAGGTCGAGCCGAAACCAACCCCCTCTCAATACACTGCATCAGCGAGCTGTCAGTACGGTTTCCAAGTAGGATTCGAGCCAAAAAGTGACTTCTAAAAAGGGCGCTGATGTAGGCCTGAACATCCATATTCTTCTTCAAGGCCATAGGCTAATTAGGCCTCTCAGGAGTCAGGACCCCGCCCAGTTCTCCCTTGGGGGCCGGTGCCCTACTATACCTGATTTAGCTGCGCTTATAAGAAAGTAACCTTAATTGGTCATTGTCTACCTCCGCGTTCCAGCTTTTCAACTTTCTTCAATAACCAAACCTCTTAACATGTATCTTCTCGATTTGCCCCTGAAGCTGTTCCAAGATATCCTGTACTGCGCTATACAAGCACGAGGAATAAAGCGTGGACTGAGTTTAAGACTTGTCAACAGTATAATCCCTCCTAAATTATTATATCACTGCATAATTTCATCTAACTCCGCTCAAGCTATTTTCGCAAAAGAAGTCATACAAGCCCTCTTCACCTTCCGACTCCTCAACTCCTACTTCAGTTCCTTTAAAAGCTGCCAGGACTTCCCATTACCCTCATTTGCTGCATTATACCTTAAGCACCAAGTCCTAAACGAATCCAACGACGGGCTCCCAGCTTTGCTTCGCATCCGCAGCGTTGCCGAGCGCCTGTGCCAGGAAAGCACTAAAACTACTAATGGACGAGATTTCCAACTATACGTCAAACAACTATGCCCTTCAGTCATGGAGAATAGGCACCCGCATTACATGGCGGATATTTTTAGAGCCGGGATACTCAATAGAACCAACTACGAAGCGCACGTCTACATCACTACGGTATACACACAGACAATGTCAATTGTAAGAAGGTGGATTGCTGATAGTAATAACATATACAATTCTAGTTGGATTTTTGGCCAACCGTTTACCTACGCGGCAGAGTGTAGTAGTTATAAGCTTCTTAAGCTGCTGATATCTCATCCTATAAACGGCATGTGTCAGGATCGACAGTGTAATCTTTTAAGGAAAGTGGCTTAGGCAGGACGTGCAGAGACTACACGGTTTATTTTCAATTTCAAGGTCTAGCAATATCCGTGGCGCTTTTCTACAGAGAAGAGGGGCGTGTGCGGGAATAGAACCGAGGTTTTGTCAACAACGCTAAAAACGCCAAGTAAAGAAGTTTGGGACTTTATTATGGGGCTGCAAAAGATCCACCCAGTAACAAGAAAGTTTGGCCAGAAAGAGTATACTTCCCTCCTGAATCGTTATACGGGCGCAGGCTGGGCGGATATAGCGGTCCACCTACTGGACCTCGGAGCATAGGTGAATGGCACGTCGCCTCACAACGTCCATAGGCGGCCACTTGTTTATGCCTGTGAGAGAGGATATTATAATATAATTAAAGTACTTCTTGCGCACGGCGCAGATACTTCAGGAGCCGTGGAAGCAGCATCTCAACATGGTCACCTCGCCATCGTCCAAATCCTCCTTAAACATGGCGCCGACACCACAGGGGCACTAGAGAAAGCAGCAGCTGGTGGCTACAGGGACATTGTTGAGCTACTCCTCGACCATGGCGCCGATCCCAACGACGGATCACCGAATTCTCTTGTTTACGCTATTGAGTTGGAACATGTGGCGTTGTTTCGGCTTCTGATGGAGCGAGGCGCAATAATGGAAGAGGAAACGAGTGCGGAGTGCGTGAGGCGAGCTAAGGAGAAGGGGTACGAGTCGATGTTGGAGCTTTTAGGGGAGAATGGTGTGGATGTTGATACGCTGTGAAACAGTCCGTCCGTCAGTGATGTAACTGGTCTGGTTGGTTACAAATTTGACCTCTGTAACCAACCGATAGCCCATTTAAAGCTCCGAACCGGTTCGCGAACCGGTTCAACCAGTTCAACCAGATGATATTTAGTATATTGTAAGGCTTAGCATGGTGTTAAGTTGCGATCAATCGTCAACAACAATATATTTAACAGTATCTTCCTCATCGCCCCCATCTTCCTCCTCGCTCTCATCGCCCTCATCACCCTCATCACCCTCATCGTCCTCATCGCCCTTATCGTCCTCATCGCCCTGCCCTTCTTACCCAGCCCCCTCTTGCCTAGCTCCTTCACCAGCTTCCTAATCTACATTACCCTATGCATTAGAATCCTTTTTAGCAGCAGCCTTGGCAGCAGCTTTAGCAGTAGCCTCTTTCTTATACAAATCGTCAACATTAGGATTAACGCTTTGCTCAAAGGCCTTTGGCTTTAGGCGCCTATACCAAGATTTTAAGCACTTATTTGCTTCAATAATATTAGCTTTAAGGCGATTATAAGCATTAGTAACTAGGTATTTTGTAAAGCTAAATACTTTTTTGCACTTAGCGCTTATAAGTAATATAGCTAGCATATTAAGGGTAAATTGGGCAAGCTCTGGCTGTAAGAAATATTATAAATTTCAATAAGCTAGAGGATCTAGAGTAGGCTTAAGCTTAGTTTAAATATAGGCTTAGTAGGCGTTAACTCTTATAGAAGGCGTAGCCTTAATCTACTTATATAAGTATAGCCCACTAAAATTTTTACCTAGTGTAAACTTAATAGTAGATAGCTCTTAGGCGGCCGTAGCTGCATATTTGCCTTTATATTCCTCTAGCTAGAGGTCCTCTACAAGGCCTTATATACCAAAATCCTTAGAATCCTTAGGGTTACTATATAGCCAATTCTTCTTCTTCTTATTCTTCTTAAATTCTTACTGGAATTAGGCCCATTTCTTATCTAGAAGAAGAACTTATATAGTATAGTAAGCGGCACTATTATCTGTATATTTATAATATTATTTATACTTCTCCTATAAGGAATAAGCTAAGGCTTCCAAGTAGGTATATTCCTTACTACTACCATATAGTTTTTATAGTTCTTTAAAATCTTCCTTTATATTAAATAAATACCTAAAAAGCCAATCTATTGTAGTAAACTAGCGGCAAAGTATATGCTTATAGCCCTAGCTATATATAGTTGCCTTATAAAAGGGCTGTAGAATAGAGGAGAGCTTCTTAAGTAAAAACTAGTAGTAGGTTATAAGGGTGTTATTTTCTATACCTTTGCCGTATTTTGGTATATGGTTACTACAGAAGGCTTAAATATATTATTTATAATTAAGAGCGCGTATAATAGAGCTAAAATATAAGTTCTACTAGGTTAAATTACTTTAGATTAACTAATAGAATAAAATATTAGAATATTTTAAAAAGTAATAAATATTATAACCATAGCAGAGTAATATAAAATCCGGTACTAAATCTAATTAAACCCTTATCTTACTACATTGTATAGAGGCACTAAGTATAAAAATCAACTCTAGATTTTAGAACTTACCTTAAGTTAATTAAATTCTACCTACTTTCTACTAACTATAATCTTTTAAAACTCCTTATAATGCTATGGCAATATCCTAATATACCTTATAATATTATATAGCCGACTAAGCACTCCCTGCTTTCTCTAGATTATTACAATAGCCTTAAAATCTCACCAGCTATATACTAACTTAAGCTCCTCTAAAGTAGTATCTATAGTCTTGCCTAAAAGGAAGGCCTAGGCAGTTAGGTTAACTATATAGCTAAGACACTAAAGGCAATAACATTTCCGCTATCTCTTTATTATTTAGGGATAGAGAGTTCTTAAAATTAGGTTAACAGCTATATTATTACTTAACGCGTTATTAAGTACAAAATACCTAATTTAACTTTTAATTTTATACTTATTATCTATATTAAGAACTACCTAGGCTATATTAGTGCCACTATACTCTCCCTTAAGCTGCTATAAGGTAAGAAGCTTTATCTAGTAAGCTCTATTGCAATTAATATAATAGGCAACTATTGTAATAATAGTAAAGTAATTTGGTAATGTCTATAAGTTAAAGAACAGGTGTATATTTAAATAAGCTTCTTATAAGTCTTCTTATAGTAACCTCTTCTACTTCTTAAACTCTTTTATTACCTACTTATATATTATATTTTATAAAGGAAGCAACCTTATAAGGCCCTTACTTAGATACTAAATTGTTTTAATAAAGTAGACGTTCTTAATTTGGTAAAATGTAATATAGCAGTATATAAGCCACTAAATTAGTAAAAGCTTAAAAGCTTTATACTAAGCCTTTTAAATATAATCCTATTACAAAACAAAGTAGTAAATTAGGCCTTTAGCTAGAATTACTTTTGTTGGGAATACAGGCAAGTTGCCGTCATGTGAGGCAAGTTGCCGTCACGTGTCGCCGCGGCACTAGCGTAGTGAGGAGCCTTAAGTTCTTTACCCTTCCTCACTTTATTATAATATATAACAATAACATCATACTAGCTACAAACTATAACTATGTAATATTACCTTGTGTTACCAACACTGATTAGTGGTTAACTTTACTGTTATACTATAGAACAGCTAGGTATTCCACCAAGAAGAGATAAGCCACTATACCAGTGCTACTCGTGCTAGAGGAAGCTGTCTTTTAAGGTTAGAACTGGTCCTAAACCTTAAATAGAACTCTTCCATAAATTTAAGGATTTAAAGGCCAGAACTAGTCCTAAGCCTTTCCTAGGTTACAGATTCTTGCGTCTATTATATAAAATAATACGCTTTATAAGTCTTCGCAATTTAAGGCTAGAACTAGTCCTAAGCCCTATAATTGCAAATATACGTTATAAACGCGTATTAAACAATAAACGCGTACTAAACAACAATCCCTATACTAATAACACTTCCCTCCCTCTGAAAACATGGCTACGCCTACCTTAAACAACTAGAAAGACTCCTTACTACTAAAGGTAGCTTTATACGCGAAACTTATTAATAAAGATTAGGATGAATTTACTATTAATATAATAACTTATACCGTAAAATAAGTTAACGGCTTTCTCCTATACTATATTATATTCTACTAAAGTAGACACTACGCCGATCTATAGCTGTAGGAATATTTTAGGGAGGATTTTATAGGATGGACCGCTAACACCTAGGCACTTAGTAATGTTAATATTGTTTAGGATTTTTAAGACTTCCTCTATAGAAATAGGGTATATATTACTAAAAACGGTAACCCAATTACCAGTAATATCCAGGCCGTTATTATTAGTATAGAAGAACTAGTATAGACGGAAGCTGAGATTATATATTAACTATGGAAACCTAGAACTAACCCGTATTCTTTAAAAGGCAACTTTAATTCGGAATAAAACCCCCAGAACGCTACTATCCTACTTAGAGGTGCTCTTCTACCTAGAGGTGCTCTCCTACCTAGAGGTACTCTTTCTCTACCTCTACTGCCTTTAGCTCCTCTACCCTAGCTAACCGGTGAGCCTCTACTATAAGAAGTCACGAATCTGATAAAGGTATATTTGGACGAGAAGAAGAAGTTTAAAGGAGAACTATATAACATACTTAGAATAAAACTATAGGTCTTTTATAACTGCTATAGCAAGGTTAGAATCCAATGCTACTAGTTTTATTATACTTTCTTAGTTATGTTAAAGGGATAGGCGGCAACATTTTATTACGACTATATTGCGGGTAGAAACTATAGCTTTAATATAATACTTTAGCTTACTAGAGCCCACTTTAAGACTAATAAAAATTGCCAGCTTTATATATCTAAATAGTAGGAGACTATATTCTAAAGAGTTTTCGCTTCTAATTTAATAAAGACTCATTTAGAGAGCCTTTAACTACTCTTTAATAAACTTTAGAAAATCTAATATAGCCTTACTAAAACTTACTAAAATAAGAACAGCCTAAGGGACCAGGTTATTTTAGCCTACCATGGCGTTCCTAAGTGCAATTTGGCGCTATATAAACCTATAGATACATTTAAAGGAGTATATACTAAGCTATGCTTTGCCATAGGTACTGTAATGCGAATATAAGAATCTTAATAGTTCTATACTAAAAACCCTACCTAACCAAGTATTCCTAACTAATATAATTACAACTAGACTAACCGTATATATAGTGGCCGTGGTAGGGAATATAGCAAAGGGTACAATTAACGTTAACTATAAGGCAATTATGGAGGTCCTTGTGGAGGTTTATTTTAAAGTAATTGCTAAAAGAAGTGCTATATTTATAAGAAGCTAAATTGCTAGTTAACTAGACACTCCCTTAATAAGCAAAAGGAGGTATATAATAAGTTCTATTAGAGTGCAAAAAACGTTAGAAATTATAAGGTTACTATAGCCTATTTCTAAAGCTTTTTAGTTTAATATAAAGGCATAGAAGACCTTAAAGGTAAAGTTAATAAAACTAAACAGCTCCTTATAGATATAGAAATTAAGAACTACTCTCCTAACCAATACTTTATTAAGTATAGTAAGGTAGATGGCATATAAACTGTTACTATTCTTAATAACTAATCTACGCTCTATTTTATTATAAAGTTAGATATCTTTAATAAGCCAAAGGAGAGCTCCGCGTTCTCCTTTAATAATAGATACTCGGCAAATGTCTTCTATAGTATTATACCAGATACTAGAGCCGCAGGAGTATCTATAGTAGGAGAACCTTAAGTTTAAGCCCTTTAACAGCTTAATAGCTCTGTTTAGATTAACCATTTAATGGCAGGCCAACACATAATTTATTTTAGTAAGGGTACTATAACCTCTCTTAGCACAATTAGGGTCCAAACCCCCTTAGGGTATATTACCTTCTATGTTATTCCTATAAACACTCCGTTTCTATTTTATATTAAAGATATAGATAAATTAGGCATTAGGCTTAATAACCTTAAGAATATACTTATTTAGGGAGACAATTGGATACCTATTATGCGCAAGTAGGGTCACCCCTAGTTACTCCTTTATTAACTAGAAAAGAGTGTTGCTTAAAGCCACTTAACTAAGTTAGAATTACGCCAACTATACCGTTATTTTGGCTACCTATCTATTTACCAATTACTTAAGGTTCTTTAGCAAGCAGGCTATAAAGTTAAGGTTAAGGCAATTAAGCACCTTATAAAGTACTATTATTACTGCCAAATAAACCAGAAGTCCCCTAGCCGATTTAAGTTCACCCTTAAGGATAACTATAACTTTAACTTCTGTATTATTATTAATGTTATATATCTTAGCGGTAAGCTAGTGCTTTAAGTTATTAACTTCTTAACTTCCTTCCAAGCCACGCGTTTCTTGAAAGATATATTAGCCAGAAATATATAGGATACCCTTTAGTTATACTAGATTAATGTCTACTTAGGACCCCCTAATTAAATTATCTATAATATAGGAAAGAACTTCTTATCTATAGAGTTCCGATAATAGATAAAGGTAATAGTAATTAAGGTTAAGGAAGTCCCCGTTAAGGCATATAATAGTATTAGAAAAGTAGAACGATATTATATACTATTACACCACGTATATAAGATTATCTCTTTAGAACTAGAAGACGCTAGTAAAGAACTTACCTTATAAATGGCTGTTAAAGCCGTTAACAATTCTGCTAGCCTAGATAGACTTGTACCCATATTACTAGTCTTTAGCGCCTACCTTTAGATAACTAACGATTCCCTACTATCTCCCTTTATTGTGTAACGAGCTAAGGCTATTTACAAGGTAACAAAGGAGGTATAACATCTCTACGCTATATACCAGGTCAATGACGTACTAGGAATAAGAAATGGCCTAAATACCTTAACTATGCTTAATCTGCCACTCCAGTCTAAGGTACGCGTATAGCGTAAAAAGGGAGAATAGTTAGGCCCACATTAACTTATTATAATTAATGGTTAGACTTATACTATTTAGATACCTTATAAACCTACTTAATTCCGTTTAACTATTATTAAGCCTTACTATAAAGATAACAGTTCCAAACCTTTATAGGATGCCCCAGAGAAGAACCACAATTAATATACTCTAGAAGGCGACTATAATTCTAATATAATTATAGTAGAGGTTCCGTAACTATAACGCGGCAGAGGTCGCCTAAAGGGATTACAAAATCGCTAATATCTTATTAATTTTAAAGAGTAATTCGTTACTGCTATTAAGAATAAAGTTAAGTTATTAATAGCCTTTATAACAGCTAAGGAAAAGGCTAACTTTAAGCTTATAAAACAGCTCTAAAAGGAAGGTTATATTATAACCCCTAAAGCTCCTTTTTAAGCATCTAATAAGCAGGAGATTAATAGTCTTATTATAAGAGGAGTCTTTAAATTTAAGAAGTATAACCTTACTAAGTTTAATGGAGTTCGCATCTTTAAGTTAAGAATAGTTAATAAAATTAAGGGCAAAGCTACTAACGCCCTATTTAAGAAATTAAGGCTTATTATCCAAGGTTATAACAATAATAGTAAGAAGGTAATTTTTATATAATCTCCTATAATTTAACAAGCTAGTTAGCGAGTTATTATTACACTAGCTCCCTCCTTAATAAAGAATAGAATAGTAGTTTATTTATAAGATATTACTTAGGCCTACACCCAATTAAAAACACACCTTTAGCGCTTAATATTAGTGTACCTTCTAAAGCAAATTTGTCACTAATATCCCAAAGATACAATTATGGTTGTGCTTAAGCCATTATATGGAATTATAGAGGCAGAAACCTATTGGTAGGCTACCTATAGTAAGCACTATAAAAAAAAGCTTTTAATAACTACTTCTATATTTAACCTATGCTTCCTAATTACAACCATAGGAACTCTATTTGGAATTATTGGCATATAAACTAATAATATAATTATCTTAGGAGATAACCAATTCTCAGCTCTTAAAGAAGATAAGTTAGTAAAGGTAAATCTTATAGTAAAGCCAAAGGAAAAGCTTAATTTAATAATACTACTACTCTTTAATAGATGTACCCTCTCCCTAAATAAGGATTCTATTGCTTTACACCAGAAGGGTTAAGGTAAGAAGATTAACGTTATTAACACTAATTCTCTAAAGCAAGGATATATAGAGTAACGCGCTTATAGAGCTTATGTTGCTTTTATCTGTTAACCTAAGGCTTTATTTAATCTCTCTATTACTGCCTAATACTAGGAACTAACTAAGAATGATGTTCTTGCCCTAAATAAATGTCTTTTCTGGCAAATAAACCATCTTAATTAGGGACTACTCTACATGCCTATTAATCTTCCTACCGCTAAGCTCTTTGTATTTGTTAATAGATTATTTATAAATAACAAAGATTTTAGCTCCTAGTTAGAATATAAGATTATTATTATAAATAAATTTACTAGAGAGAATGACTTTATAATCTATAGCAATCTTATCTATTAGAGCTTAACTAAGAGTAAGCGCATTACTTAAAGCGTTCTAGCGTTAGAGATATATAGAATAGTTAGCGGAGTTAACATAGTAATTACAATTAGAACTACCCTAAAGATAATTATAGATTAACTTAAACTTCCTATTATCCCTATAATTGTATGCACCAATTTATACTCCCTCTATAAGTGCTTAGTTAAGCTTGGTACTATAAAAAAGAAGCGCCTTATAATTAATATTATAGCACTTTATTAATCCTATAAACGGTAAGAACTCTTTAAGATTTAATAAATTAACGGTTAAAATAACCTAGTAGATGTAATAATAAAGGCAAACCCAAACAAGGCTCTAGAAACGTTTATTAATACAAATACTCTACATATATAAGTTAAAGGTTAGGTTAAAAGGGAGTAGAAGCATAATATTCTACAAACCCTAACTTAAACTAGCCAATTAGGATTTTCCATCCCTAGGATAGAAAATCGCTATTGGCTCGCTTACTACTAGCGCCTTAGCGGCCCTCCTAATAAGATATCTACCTACAACTCCTAAGTAAGAAAGCACCACGTGCTAAGAGGCAAATTTTAGGACAGCGAGACTTATATTACAATGGTAATAGTAAGTAAGGAGGATTGATATTTATTACGCTAGTTAAGCAGTATATGTATATAGATGGCAACCGCAAAAGAAGAGTTGCTAGTGTTAGAAATACAGGCAAGTTGCCGTCACGCGAGGCAAGTTGCCGTCACGTGTTACCGCGGCACTAGCGTAGTGAGGAGCCTTAAGCTCTTCACCCTTCCTCACTTTATCATAATATACAACAACAACATCATACTAGCTACAAACTGTAACTATATAATATCACCTTGTGTTACCAACAACTTTACTATTCTTATTAAGTTAATAAGCCTGTCTCTAATAGCCTAACACTATTAAATTATTATTAAGTACTATTTCTAAATTAGTTAGTATTTATATAAGAGAGTAGGGCAACTTACTAAGAGGCTTATACTTTAAATCCTTTTTCTAATCTAGGTAGTAGTAGTAGTAGTAGTAATATTAAATACCTATAGCCTTGTAAATAATTGTATATCCTTTTCCTTTACCCTATATATATAATAACTTTATATAGGCCTTCCCCTTCTATATAATATTATTGCTACGCCTATACCACTGGCTATAGATCTTAATTCTAATTTACGCAGAAGCCTGCCTTAGTAAAGGCTCCATATCTAAGCTAGACTTAACTTTATAATAGGTAAGAGGCTCTGCCGGAGCTTTATACGGCTTTATCTTTTAGCGCTTTTTTTATTAACTACTAGAGCCCTAGCTGGCGCGCTTTTAAGAGGTAGCAGGAGCCTTACCTATAGAATGACTGCTACTTGCAAAGCTGCTTCCTTCTCCTCTATATAACAATCGACTGGTTAAAACAAAGGCCTCCATTAAATTGGCAATAGGTAGAAATAAGGGTAATAAAGATAAGGCAGTAATGCGACGTAAAAAAGAGGCAATGTATAGAAATGGGCAACGCACAATACTAAGCTCAACTCTTAAAATAGTATCCGGAAATAAGGTGGTAGATCTTAACAATTTAGTGGCTTCGGCTCCCCTATATGGCGTGCGCTCTTACCCAAATCATCACCGCCAAAGGCCTATACTAACTCTACTAGTTTAGCTGGTTACCCGGTTAATCAGAGACCTTTAAAATCAACCAGCTGCAAGCCAATTAAAGCTCCGAACCGGTTGCGATTTTTGAAGCATTTCCAACCAACCAACCAATAAGCGAACCAGACCAGTTACATCACTGCCGTCCGTCACATAATTCCAAACTGGCAGACAATTTCAAGACCATTTGTTCTCCTCCTTAATTCTTTCTAAAGGTAGCACACGATATTAGTAAATCCAAAATAAGAGCTTAACTACATAGAATTAACTTTCAACTAATTAATAGACTAGATGCAAGATAAGTTAGAATTTACTTCTACATCTATTAATTTTATATTTAATCTTCTAAGCTATAAATATATATAGATATATTTTTAGTATTAAATAAATACTATTATTTTACTGCTTAATAGTTCGAGTACCCGGCATTTTCAGGTCAGTGTTCCTTGGTCCTTAAGCGGAGGGATAGAGTCACTCATAGAGATAGAGATAGGGCAGTCTAGTGTTTTAGTAGAATAAGGAGTGTGCTGCCTGTAAGGTATAGATAAATGTAACCCTAATTAATAAAAGCAAAAGGTGCAAAATTAAAATGAACGTATCGCTGGCAACTACATTAGCACAAGTTGACCCCAATTTTATCCCACAATAACTAGTTAAACATCCTCAAAATAAATCTCCCTTTATGCGCGATCTCCCAGTGCTAGTGGTTTAACTAAAGAGATAGAGCATTTTAACTTCTTTAGAGGGGAAATAGTTATAGTTAATATAGAGTTTTTCTTATACTTAGATCCTCTGATTTTTAAAGGTAGAATCTATTCTATTAGATAATAGTTAAAAGTTAGGGAGCTTAATAGATTTTAATTGTTTTGCTATTATATCTATACTCCCTAGTGTATTATATTTAGTAGAGTAAATAGGTTAGTTAAGGCTTTAAAAAAGGGGGGGCTAAGTTGCTCTATAAAGCTACCTAATTAGCTATAAGGGTATAAATCTACTTATATATATTTATAGTATTATTATTATCTCCAATTTCTAATCCTACTTAGATTTTATATTTCTTTTAAGTAGAGGCAGCTGTTATAAACACTTATAGTACTATAGGGTGTTTAAAATTAGGCTAGGTATATAATGCTAACGAGTTAATAATGCTAAATAAGTTTTAGTATATGCCTAATAGGTTAACTAGAATTAATCCTAAGATTTACTATAAGGAGAGAACTATCCAGGTAGGGACTAGGTCCTTTAAATATATAACTATACTCTTAAGAAATCCTCCTTATATATAACCTATATATAACAGCTTATATATACTGTATATATAACGTGTATAATGGCTTATATATATTATATATTGTTATATAACTCGCTTACACTTTATTATATAGGTCTACTAAGTCTATCTTGCTTATAAGCTCCCTTAGGCTCTAGAGATCCCTTCCAAGTATTTATAATACTACCTTAAGACGGACGAAGTTACCGCCTACGGCGTAGCTCTACTACTGGCACCTTACCGGCGGAAGAACTATATTACTTATAATTGGAAGGCCTTCTGAAGGAAGCCAGTAATTAATACAGCTTAAAAGCTCTGGGTAACTTAATACAAGGATATATATATAAGGATAAGGTAGCTATACAGAAAGCTTCTAAACACGTTTAAGAACCTAACGCGTATAATATTTAGAATAAGAAATAATCAGCCCTTAACGTAATCGACGACAAATTTAATTACTTTATCAACGCCTCCCCTATAAGCCTTCCTCCAGGTATAACTGCTCTTAATTGGTGGCTTACTCCAAGCAATCGCACCAGCTACCCATGCCTCTACCGTATGGCAATTAATATTCTCTCTATACCCCCTATATCGGCTAAACCAGAACGTATTTTCTTAGGAGCTCGGCGGACGATATCCTGGCAACAAATAAGGCTTGGACCAGGGAATATTAAGAAAACGGAGTGCTTAAAGTCATGGATAAGAACAGGGCTTGTGGCAGGATGGAGGAAGGAGCTTATATTAGGTATAAATATTATAGCTAAGAACCAGAGAGGGTGCAGGAAGGCATCGGCAACGGCGACGGCGACGGCGACGATTGATTATAACACTATGTCAAGACCGGCGATAGAGCTTACCTAAGCTATATTCATTATATGCATTCAAATCATGAATATTCTTGGCGCGCTTATGAATTGAATGAATATATGACTAAAATATGCATGCATTCATTACTAAGACCACTGGCGCCGGGTAGAACATTAGCGTTCCGGAGGCCTAGGTGCAGACTATAAGATCTAACCTACTTATAATCTCGTCGAGGTTAAAGGCCAGCCTTGAAGCGCTTGCCAATAAGGACGATAGTGATTAGGCACTCGACACTTCGGTCGCGGCTTGTGCAACTATAATGTGCGATATATAGAGGTATGTGGCTCGGATCCAGCATGGATCGGATAAGATTGTGTCGACCTAAATTGGACCTGCTTACTCTCGTATATCTCACCACTCAGCTGCTTACCTTTATATGTCTTACCACATACCTCATGTATATATAGAGGCCCTAGAGCCGCATTTAATAGACAAAGTTCTCATTCCTAATCGTCCGTTCATGTCGATCGGATGTCCGTGCACCGATCATAAGAATAGAATGAGGACTCTGTCTATTGAAATGTGGTTCTAAGACCTCTATATATACATAAGGAAAGTAGGAAAGGAAAGACAAGGGGGGTAAGGGGTGGCAATGGAAACTCGGGGTAGGTGACCGAGTCGATGACCGAGTCGATGACTGAGTCGGTGACCGAGTCAATGAGTAAGTAGCTGAGTCGGGGTAAGATAACCTGATTCAGGTCGACAGTTCAACCAGACTTGCTAATAAGCAAGCAAGCAAGCAAAACACCCCTCTGCTTGCTTGATTGCCCGATTTGGAAGCTCTCTACTTACTTGCTTGCTTGTTAGCCTCAAAATCACGTCTACTTGCTTGCTTGCTTGTTAATTGCTTGCCAAGACAGTATAGAATTTGAAGTTCTACAGAAAATCCGCCATGGCTTCGCCCAGTAATAGTACATTGCCCACTAAGCTCCTCCACTATTAATCAATTGTAGTATAAGGTAAGCTCGTTCGCGCGGCTCGAAGGCAGTTCATAAGGCAGACGCGGTAAAGGCAGCGCGTAGATCGCGATCTTGGCGTGGTGTAGAGGATCGGGAGGTAGTAGAG